>OFRN01000010.1_pt1 | contig 267226 bp, 248 predicted proteins | sample 1541701 | NCBI WGS metagenome assembly OFRN01 (sample SAMEA4413046, study PRJEB24355) | metagenome | biome: human; feature: gut; material: faeces | place: United Kingdom | collected 2010 | reverse complement strand
CCCCGTCAATTCCTTTGAGTTTCAACCTTGCGGTCGTACTCCCCAGGCGGAGTGCTTAATGCGTTAGCTGCAGCACTGAAGGGCGGAAACCCTCCAACACTTAGCACTCATCGTTTACGGCGTGGACTACCAGGGTATCTAATCCTGTTTGCTCCCCACGCTTTCGAGCCTCAGCGTCAGTTACAGACCAGAGAGCCGCCTTCGCCACTGGTGTTCCTCCATATATCTACGCATTTCACCGCTACACATGGAATTCCACTCTCCTCTTCTGCACTCAAGTCTCCCAGTTTCCAATGACCCTCCCCGGTTGAGCCGGGGGCTTTCACATCAGACTTAAGAAACCGCCTGCGCTCGCTTTACGCCCAATAAATCCGGACAACGCTTGCCACCTACGTATTACCGCGGCTGCTGGCACGTAGTTAGCCGTGGCTTTCTGGTTAGATACCGTCAAGGGATGAACAGTTACTCTCATCCTTGTTCTTCTCTAACAACAGAGTTTTACGATCCGAAAACCTTCTTCACTCACGCGGCGTTGCTCGGTCAGACTTTCGTCCATTGCCGAAGATTCCCTACTGCTGCCTCCCGTAGGAGTTTGGGCCGTGTCTCAGTCCCAATGTGGCCGATCACCCTCTCAGGTCGGCTATGCATCGTGGCCTTGGTGAGCCGTTACCTCACCAACTAGCTAATGCACCGCGGGTCCATCCATCAGCGACACCCGAAAGCGCCTTTCAAATCAAAACCATGCGGTTTCGATTGTTATACGGTATTAGCACCTGTTTCCAAGTGTTATCCCCTTCTGATGGGCAGGTTACCCACGTGTTACTCACCCGTTCGCCACTCCTCTTTTTCCGGTGGAGCAAGCTCCGGTGGAAAAAGAAGCGTTCGACTTGCATGTATTAGGCACGCCGCCAGCGTTCGTCCTGAGCCAGGATCAAACTCTCATAAAAAGTTCGAACAATCTTGCGATTGTTAAGCTCAATTTGTTTGCTAGCATATTGCTTGCTTGTTAAAAATGTTTGTTGTCTTGAATTGAATCAAGACGCCCTACACATTTGGTTTGTCTTACTTTGTTCAGTTTTCAAAGGTCTAATCTTTTTGTTTCAACAACTCTTTAATCTTATCAGATTCAGAAGAGAATGTCAACAACTTCTTTGTTTATTTTTTCTAAACGTCTTTGCCACTCATTAGCAGCGACTTGATTATCATATCATCTTTATTGTTATTTGTCAATAACTTTTTCGAAGTTTTTTTCGATAAAATCAAGCTTTATTAGCTATCTCATCCAAACGACTTCGTTATTATAACATGACATCAAAAGTGCGTCAACACTATTTTTTATAATTTTTAGTGACACCTTAAAGGAATCATTTAGAACAAATAATAATATAGCAATCTCTTTATAAAATTGCAATAGAAAATTCCCTATTTTTATTTATTATTTTTAAACACGAATATTACAGCATTTTATTGTTTTTTCGTTCATCTAAAAGCTACTTACATTTAATTAACGGATGTTATTCTATTTAATTGTTCGCTAGTTTTTTTATAATGACATCCCTGAATTTCTCACTTGCTTGTATTTTGTACCTTATTCTTTGTTGGATATATAAAAAAACAAGTAAAGCACATGCTTTACTTGTCTTCTGCCTTTGCGATAGGAATAAAGATTCTAAAAATTGTCCCTTGCCCTACTACACTTTCTGCTAAGATACGTCCTTTATAGTTTTCAACCAGTTGTTTAGCGATAGACAACCCCAGACCATTTCCACCCTTCGTTCTAGCTCTTGCTTTATCCACTCGATAAAAACGATTGAAGATCTTATTAAGGTCTTCTTTGGGTATTCCTTCGCCAAAGTCCTGAATCGCGATCTCAAATTCATTCAGAGTGGAAGAAATAGAGATATGGACTTCTTTTCGTGTAGTTGAATACTTTACTGCGTTATCCAATATGATAATGATTAATTGTTCAAAGTGATTACGATAAATTTGCAGGGTCACTTCTTTTGTCAAATCATCATCTAAAGTGATCACATAGTCTGGATATAATATCTTGAAATTATTATAAACTTGATAGGTGACTTCTTTTCCTTTAGTTGTTTCATTCGCATAATGAACATCTACTTGTTCTGCTCTTGATAAGTCTAGCATCTCTTGAACTAAGCTTTTCATACGGCTGATTTCTTGCATGCTGGCGCTTAATGATTCTTCTAATATCTCAGGATCATCTTTCCCCCAACGATTTAGCAGACTAAGATGCCCTTCAATAATTGCAACAGGTGTCCTTAACTCATGAGATACGTCTTCCACGAATTGCTCTTGTTGTTCAATATACAAACGCATACGGTCAAGCATCTCATTGAATATTTCAACTAAATCTGCCAATTCATCATTTGTGTCGATTTCAGGCATGTAGATATCTGATTGCGGATCTTTACGTATAGTATCCATTGTATCTCTGAGTACCTTGAGTGGTTTTAAGAAATAAGAAGATAAAAAGAAACCTAAAATACTACTTAAGATCAAAGAAACAACTTCTAAAACAATAAGAGTCAATAATAGCTTATTTCGAATATCATAGAAAGAAGATAATTCATAGAAGCTTTGCGCATAGCCGATCTTTTCTCTTGTACCTTTAGAATATATAGGCTGGATAGATAAAAAGCCAGTTTTTCCTTCTAGTGTAACGATCGTTGGAACTTTACGTGTAGTCTGAATCAGGTTTCGACTGTTTTCATGGGTTTTAAAAATCAAGTTCTCGTCCAAATCATAAACATAAAGATCCATTGATGGCTGCCCTAGCTCAGCTATAAAGGAATCGATCTTCATTAAGTTTCCTTCGACCAGTGAAGTATGATCTACGACCTCATCTCCGTCATTTGTCGCTTTCGTCAGATTACGATACGTATTTACTAATGTCAGTTCTTCATCCGAGTTAGCCAAACGAGAAGCTACTTCTGAAATCGTACGCTCTACATTGTTTCTTTCTTTTGCCACAATCAGATTGATAGATGATTTATAGGTAATGACAGCGAAAATTGTAAACACAACGAATATGAAGAAAGAACTCGCAAAGGCCCACTTGATTGTCAAGGAGGGCCCTTTCAGTTCTCTTTTTTCCGATTTTTTCGGCTTTATCACGAGCGCATCACATAACCTGTTCCGCGTACAGTTTGGATATAGCTTTCCTCCCCGGGAACGTCAATTTTGTTGCGAAGATAACGAATATATACGTCCACTACGTTTGTTTCAACTTCTGTTTCGTATCCCCACACTTTATTTAGTAAAACGTCACGTGCTAATACCACGTTCACGTTTTCCATTAAAGTAAGCAGCAACTCGTATTCTCTTTTTGTTAGTTCAATTACTTCATTTCCGCGACGTACGACACGGTTTTCTTTTTCGATAGTCAAATCGCGATAAGTAATAGTAGTTTGTTTAGCCACATTTTTATCGCCTTCAATATCGATTCGACGCAACAATGCACGAAGACGTGCTAATAATTCTTCGATAGCAAATGGTTTGACGATGTAGTCATCTGCTCCGTGGTCAAGTCCAGATACACGATCGATCACAGAATCTCTTGCAGTCATCATAATGATTGGTGTATTTTTGACTTGGCGTACACGTCTGCAGACTTCTAAACCGTTCAATTCTGGGAGCATCAGATCCAACAATATGGCATCCCACTCATTATTTAATGCCGCATCTAAACCAGTTCGGCCGTTGTAGTGGACTTCTGCGTTATACCCTTCATGCTTCAACTCTAGCTCGACAAATCGTGCCAAGTTCTTTTCATCTTCAATGATTAGAATATTGCTCATTTATTATTTTATCCTTTCTATTCTACTGGCTTTTTAAAAACTCTATCATTATACCGATAATATGCTTAAAAATCTATAGTCATTTTATCATGGATAGCAATTTTAAAAAAGAGCTGAAGTCTACTCATAACAATCGACTTCAGCTCTTTCGTCCTCTTTTTATTTTCTCATTTCCTAACAGCCGAAAGACTATTATTCTTCATGGTACCATGAGTAATGGAAGATTCCTTCTTTGTCGACACGCTCATAGGTATGTGCGCCAAAGTAATCGCGTTGGGCTTGGATTATATTTGCAGGCAGACGTTCTGCTCTGTATGAATCGAAGTAAGCGATGGCTGATGAGAAAGTCGGTACAGGTACGCCAGCTTGGACAGCCAAGGCAACGACGTCTCTGACTGATTGCTGATATTTTTTCGTGATTTCAACGAAGTAATCATCTAGCAATAAATTTTCGATCTCAGGATTTTTGTCATAGGCATCCGTAATTTTTTGCAAGAATCGAGCTCGGATGATACATCCAGCGCGCCAGATTTTTGCGATTTCACCAAATGGCAAGTCCCAATCAAATTCTTTTGAAGCGACACGTAATTGAGCAAATCCTTGGGCATAACTCATGATTTTACTGAAATACAACGCTTCTCGGATTTTTTCGACCAATTCTTTTTTGTCTCCCGTGAACTCAAAATCGTTCGTACGAGACAAAATCTTGCTTGCTTGTACGCGTTCTTCTTTATAAGCAGAAATATAGCGGGCAAATACAGATTCAGTGATCAATGGAAGTGGCACACCTAAGTCAAGCGCGCTTTGGCTTGTCCATTTACCTGTTCCTTTATTCCCAGCTGCATCAAGGATCACATCTACTACTGGTTTACCTGTTCCTTCATCGTCTTTACGTGTCAGAATGTCAGCAGTGATTTCTATCAAATAGCTGTCTAATTCGCCTTGATTCCATTCTTTAAAGATATCAGCCATTTCTTCTACTGAAAGGTTTAAAATATTCTTCATTAAGTCATAAGATTCAGCAATCAGTTGCATATCTCCATACTCAATACCGTTGTGTACCATTTTCACATAATGTCCGGCTCCATTTGGGCCAATATATGTGACACATGGTGCTCCGTCTTCTGCTTTTGCAGAAATTTGCTCTAAGATTGGTGCAACTAGCGCATAGGCTTCTTTTTGTCCACCAGGCATGATTGAAGGTCCTTTTAAAGCTCCTTCTTCACCACCGGAAACGCCTGTACCGATAAAGTTGATGCCAGAGTTGGCTAACTCTTCATTACGACGCATCGTATCTTTAAAGAATGTATTTCCTCCGTCAATCAAAATATCGCCTTTATCAAGGTGAGGAAGTAACTCTTGGATTGTTGCATCTGTTGCCGGTCCTGCTTTGACCATTAGCAAGATCCGACGTGGTTTCTCGATAGATTCTACAAATTCTTCGATTGTATATGTTGCTTTGAAATTTTTATCTGGGTGTTCTTCTACTACAGCGGTTGTTTTAGCCCCTGTACGATTGAATAAAGCCACTGAATAGCCGCGGCTTTCTATGTTCAAGGCTAGATTTTTACCCATAACGGCCATACCGACAACGCCGATTTGTTGTTTTGACATATGAACTCCTCCTACATACGGGATTTCTCCCTAATCTCTTACATTATAGCTTAACACGGCTACATTGCAAACTAAAGAACAACATATTTTTTATTTACCGACTACAAAAAAATAAACCTCAAGGCTCCATGGTTAGCCTTGAGGTTTTACATTTTCTAATTAAAATGTATTAAGCTTCTTTTGACATTACGTCCTTACCATCATAGTAACCACAATTTGCACATACGTGATGGCTTTTTTTCATTTCACCACAGTTTGGACATTCGTTTAACCCTTTGATTGTCAATTTGTAGTGTGTACGACGTTTTGCTTTTTTAGCTTTTGATGTTCTTCTAGCTGGTACTGCCATTTTGCTACACCTCCTTGTAAAGTCTTGTATCTAAATTAGACACAATATATTCCAATCTTACTTGTTATCGTCGTCTTTTGATTTAGAATCAAAAAGTTCAGATAGTTTTGCAAGACGAGGATCAATTTTATTCTCGGCTTCTTCCATTTTTCTGCGCTGGTATTCTTCTTCGGAAACAACTTCCCAATCATTGCCTTTTGGAAGTTCTGTTGCTGCTTCCTCTTCTTTTGTCAATACCCGCATTGGAATCGCCAATAAGATGTTGTCTTCAATCGACTCTGCTAAATTCAATAATGGACCTTCAATTAGCAAAATCTCATCTGCAGACATTTGTTCATCTCTACTTTGGAATTGTTCTTCTGTCATGAATACTTCGTCTACAGAAAAATCCATGGGCAGTTCAACAGGTTCTAGTGAACGTGTTGAAGGAACTGTCAAAGTCGTCTGCACAGTGTAATGAACGATATAGCCTTTCTTATCAACTGAGACCAAACCTTCGACTTCCACTGGCGCAACATCAAGTATTAAATTGTCTCGCTTCATGAGAGCGGCTTTCAAGTCGAGCGTCTCATGAAAAGTTAACGGTGTCTCCTGGTATTTTCTCAATTCCAATAAAGACCATTTCATTTTTCATCACTCCTAAGCAACAAAAGCAATTATACAGGGCAAAAAGCATGTTGTCAATGAAATTTTCTTGACACCTTGCAGTTCATAAAAAAACAGAAAAATCTTTATTAGAAAGCCTCTGTTTGCTATCATCCTCAGAATCATTTACAATAATCATTATTCCATTAAAGGAGCGGATGATCTTCATGAACACGAAAGATATCGAATACTATGTCCAAATCGTCAAACAAAAAAATTTTACGAAAGTGGCTAATTATTTCCGTGTGAGCCAACCTACTATTACATATGCATTACAACGTCTTGAAAAAGAGTTTGACACCGTACTTATTACAAGAGATCGATCGCATCACGAATTAATCGTCACGCCTTCTGGAAAGCAGCTGTTTCTCCATGCACAAACCATTCTCCAAGAGATTTCTACTGCAAGAGCTGAAATCACTCAGTTGCAAAAGAAAAAGCTTCGTTTTGGCATGCCTCCTATTATCGGCAATGAATACTTTCCTAAACTGTCAAGTTACTTTATCAAGCATGAATTGATGAATCAAATTGAGATTACCGATGGAGGCTCTCGGGACTTATACGGGATGATCCGACAAGGGAGGATCGATTTAGCTGTATTAGGCTCAACACAGCCAATCGTGGATCAATATTTAGAAACAGAGTTACTTTTGGACAAACGTTTCATGATCGTCGTGCCACCTACACATCCTCTTTCCAAGCAGGATACTGTCTCTTTCAAAGATATAGCAGATGAACAGTTTGTACTATTGAACGAACATTATGTCCACCCCGCAGCATTCACTAAGCTTTCTAAACAAACACATACTCATCCAAAAGTTGTTTATCAAAGCAATGACTTGACGATTTTAAAGAGTATGGTCCGAGAAAATGTGGGTATCGGTTTTTTGGCAGAGATTGCTGTCCATCCTGAAGATCATTTAGTTTGCCTCCCTCTTTCAGATGAAGTTCAGCCTCGCTTCTTGATTTCATTGGCAAAACGAACACAGCAGATCGTCACGCCTCTTCAAGAACAAGTAGTCCAAGTTATCCATGAATTCGTTACAGCACAAAAAAACAGCTCTTCGTAAAAGAAGAGCTGTTTTTATTTTTTATTAAGCTAAATTAGATAGCTGTTGTTTCGCCACGGTAAACGATGCCGCGACGTGAATCAACGGTAATCAATTCACCTTCTGTAATTGTTGTTGTTGCGCCTTTAGCACCAACGATTACAGGAATATCTTGTGCAATTCCTACAACTGCAGCGTGAGAAGTCAATCCGCCTTCTTCAACGATAACAGCAGCTGCTTTTTCGATTGCAGGCATATATTCTTTGTCAGTTGATGGTACAACTAGAACCATTCCGTCTTTTGCTTTTTTTACAGCTTCTTCAGCAGATGAAGCAATAACTGCATTTGCAACGACAGATTTTTGTCCAACGCCTTGAGCTTCTAATAATTTAGAACCAATCATTTGAATTTTCATCACGTTAGTTGTTCCGCGTTCACCAACTGGTACACCAGCAGTGATCAAGATTAAATCGCCTTCTGATGCGAAACCTAATTCAACAGCTTTTTTAGCTGCTAGTTCAAACATTTCATCAGTTGTTGATGGTTTTTCAGCAACTGTTGGGTAAACGCCCCAGTTTAACATCAAACCACGTTTTGTGCGTTCGTCAAAAGTAACAGCCAAGATATCTGCATCTGGACGATATTTTGAAATCATTTTTGCAGTGTATCCTGATTCAGTTGCAGCAACGATTGTTTTCACGCCTAGATTTTTTGCAGCACGAGCTACAGATAAACCGATTGTTTCAGTTACATCTGTTTTATCGAATTCGTTCAATTGGAATGTACCTAATTCTGATAATGCATTTTCAGCTTCTTGGTCGATACGTGCCATTGTTGAAACAGCTTCAACTGGGTAGTCCCCGTTTGCAGATTCACCAGATAGCATTGTTGCATCTGTGCCATCAAATACAGCGTTAGCAACGTCAGAAGCTTCCGCACGTGTTGGACGTGGGTTTTCTTGCATTGATTCTAACATTTGTGTAGCAGTGATAACTGGGATACCAGCAGCATTACATTTTTTGATAATGCGTTTTTGAACCATTGGTACTAGTTCAGCTGGGATTTCAACACCCATATCTCCGCGGGCAATCATAACACCGTCAGAAACTTTGATGATTTCGTCAATGTTGTCGATACCTTCTTGAGATTCGATTTTAGGGAAGATTTGAACATGAGTCATGTCTTTTTCTTCTAAGATTTCGCGGATATCTAGAACGTCTTGTGCTTTACGTACAAAACTTGCAGCGATAAAGTCGATATCGTTGTCTAAACCAAAACGAATATCGTCAGCATCTTTTGGAGTAATACCTGGCAAACTAATAGAAACGCCTGGTGCATTTACCCCTTTACGTGATCCTAGCATACCTGCATTTTTAACTTCTACGACTAATTCACGGTTTGCTTCGTCTTTTTCAATGATTTGCATATCGATCAAACCATCATCAAATAAAATGTGTCCGCCAACGTGAACATCGTCAAATAATCCTGGGTAAGTAACCGCGATTTTTTCTTTTGAACCTACATGTTCAGGATCCATAGAGATGCGTGTTTGATCTCCTACTTCAAATTTGATGTATCCTGCACGACCAAAATCAGCTTCTGTTGTGCCTTGAACAGTTGTACGGATTTCAGCTCCTTTTGTATCTAAAAGAATACCGACATCTTTTCCTGTCTTTTTAACTGCTTCACGGACCATAGTCATACGTGATAATTGTTCTTCATGGTCACCATGAGAAAAGTTAAAGCGGAAGACATTTGCCCCAGATTCAATCAATTGAGAAATAATTTCTACTGAGTTACTTGCTGGTCCTAATGTACTAACGATTTTGGTTTTTTTCATTTAAAAAACTCTCCCATTCAATTTTGTTTATTTAAAGCTGTACACAGCTTAAATAGCTTGGTTTCTTTCACTCTTAAAATGAAAGTGAATTATTTAGATCATATAGTGATAAGTCTGGTTTATGTTTGTTGTTTTCAAGTGTATCAATGATGTCAGACGCAACGATTTCGTTGTCATGGATACCGACACATAATCCACCTTTTCCTTCTTGAAGCAATTCGACAGCGTAAGCACCGAATTTACTTGCCAACACGCGGTCGCGTGCGCTTGGTGCTCCACCACGGACAACGTGTCCCAAGATAGATACACGTGTATGATAGTCACCAAATTCTGAAAGTTTCTCAGCGAATTCATTTCCGCCCATTACACCTTCAGCCAAGATGATCAAGCAATGTTTCTTCCCGCGATCGCGGCCTTCTTGGATTTTTTTAGCAACTGAAGCCATATCAAAATCATGTTCTGGGATGATGATTTCATCCGCTCCGCCAGCCACACCTGACCATAAAGCGATGTCTCCTGCATTGCGTCCCATTACTTCGATAACGAATGTACGAACATGAGAAGTCGCTGTGTCACGAATACGGTCAATTGATTCTAGTACTGTATTGATTGCTGTATCAAAACCGATTGTGAAATCAGTCCCAGGAATATCATTATCGATTGTTCCAGGAATACCTACTGCTGGGAAACCGCGTTTTGTCAAAGCCATTGCGCCATGATAAGAGCCGTCTCCTCCGATAACCACTAGACCTTCGATTCCGAATTTTTTCAATTGTTCGATTCCTTTTAATTGACCTTCTTCAGTTGCAAATTCTGGATAACGTGCAGAATACAAGAATGTACCACCACGTTGGATCTTGTCACCTACATCTGCCACATCAAGACGACGAATATCTCCAGCAACTAAACCGGCAAAACCATAATTGATCCCGTATACTTCCAGTCCTTCGTAAATACCTTTACGAACAACGGCACGAACAGCTGCATTCATTCCAGGTGCGTCTCCGCCACTGGTCAAAATTCCGATGCGTTTCATAATAAACATTCACCTCATTAAAATACTTTATCCTAAGTATGACTTAGGTTTACAACCATTTTTGCGTTAACCACGACTAACATTCTAACATTATTTTTCTCACTTGTCTTGATTTACGGATAAAAAAATGAAAAAAAATGAAAGCAAGTAGTATTTTTTACCGTAAGTTATTTGAAAACCACATTATCTTCGCCAAGCAGATAAATAAGTTGCCCCTTTATACTCTTGCTGTCATCCACCCAATAAGCATCTGACAGAACTACTTTTCGTTGCGTTTTTTCGTGATACATAACTACTGGTATATATCCTGGGTGTTTCTGAAAAATCACTTGTAATTGTTTCATTATCTCGGGATCTTCCCGTTCTTCTGTAATACGCAAATAGCAAGTTTGTGAAGGATACTGGGCTTCTAACTGGTTAGGATCAGCAAAGCTTTCTCCAATTAGTTGCAGTTCCTGATTATATTTGCTGATTTCGCTCCGCCCTTGAACAAAGATCACTCGATCAACGGCAAACAAATTACGATATTTACGATAAAGAGTTGGAAAAACTGTGACAGAAATTTCTCCACTACTGTCGGTTCCTTCAACAAAGGCCATCAGTTCTCCTTTTTTTGTCCGAATTTCTCTAACTTCCTTGATCATCACTAATAAATTGACTGGTTGATTAGGGACGATATCTGTAATCAGCTGAACTTGTTTAGCTAAACGAAGACGATCAAACCCTTCTGCAGGATGACCTGACAAATAAATACCTAAGTACTCCTCTTCCAGCTTCAAGCGTTCTTCTAGTGTATAGTCAGCGACTTCTTCTTCTTTTAATGCCATGATTCCCAGCAAGTCAAGACTTCCACCACTGTAAACGATATTTTGGATTTTTCCTTCGAGATCAAGCATCAATTGTTTCCTGTTAGGAGATAATTCATCAAAAACGCCTACTGCTGTCAGTGATTGCAGTAACTCTAATTTCAGCCAACGCTTATCGATCCGTATGAGGAATTGATCCACTGACTGGAACGGGCCATTTTGTTTTCTTTCGTTTAATATATCTTCTACAAAATCACGCCGAATACCTTTTATCGCTGTCAGTCCGAATCTGATTTCTTCCTTATTGACCAACTCAAAACTGGAATTACTTTGATTAATGGACGGCGAGGAAAGTTTGAGTTTATTTTTACGTGCTTCTGCAATATATTCTTTCAATTTTGATGTGTTATGCCGAACAGAATTCATCAGGCTGGTAAAGAAAGCACCTGGATGATGGGCTTTTAGATACGCCATTTGGAATCCCACGAATGAATAAGCAAATGCATGTGACCGATTGAATCCATAGTTTGCAAATTTTTCGATATATTCATATACGGTCGCTGCTGTTTTTTCCGAATATCCCTGTTGTAATGCTCCTGATACAAAATGCGACTTTTCTTCATCTAATACGTCTTTTTTCTTTTTACTCACTGCCCGTCGCAGAATATCTGACTGCCCTAATGTAAATCCAGCCATAGTCGAGGCGATCTGCATGATTTGTTCCTGATAGACGATCACTCCATATGTGTTTTTCAAAATCGGGATCAGTGAATCATCTGGGTAGCGAATGGCTTCTTTTCCTTTCTTCCTGGCAATGAAGGTATCTATATTTTGCATAGGGCCTGGTCGATACAATGCATTGACTGCGGCAATATCTTCGATGTTTTCTGGATCTAATCTTCGTAAAACGTTCCGGATACCAGCAGATTCAAATTGAAATACTCCTGAGGTTTCGCCTCGTTGAAACAAGAGCAGCGTTTTTGCATCATTTAGCGGGATCTCTTTTAATCGGATCTCATACCCTTCTACTCGCTTAACAGCTTTCAAAGTAAAATCAATAATCGATAAGTTGCGTAGTCCTAAAAAGTCCATTTTCAAAAGACCGATTGCTTCTACCTCATTCATCGTATACTGGGTCAGAAAAGCTTCATCAGAACCGCGTTGGAGCGGAACTAGTTCAAGTAGATTCTTATCGCTGATAACTACACCTGCTGCGTGAGTCGAAACATGTCTTGGCAATCCTTCTAAAATCACTGCAGTTTTGAATAAAAGTTGGTTTTTTTCGCTTGCCTGAACTAATTCTACTAATTGATGCGAAGTTTTATAAGCTTGGGTCAATGTGATTTTCAATTGATTGGGTATTGCTTTTGACCAGCGGTTTGCTTCACTTTGCGATAAACCAAACACTCTAGCTGCATCTCTAAGAACCATTTTTGCTGCCATTGTGCCAAATGTTGCGATTTGTGCCATATGATATTGTCCATACTTTTCTCGAACATAATTCAATACTTCTTCACGTCGATTGTCAGGAATATCCAAATCGATATCTGGCATCGTAAAGCGTTCGGGGTTTAAAAAGCGTTCGAACAGCAAATCATATTCTAATGGATCCACATCTGTGATTTCTAACACATAGGCTACTAATGAACCCGCAGCAGAACCACGACCTGCACCGGTAACGATTTTGTTTCTATGAGCAAAAGCCATTACATCCCATACGATCAAGAAATAATCATCGAATCCCATTTGATGGATGACAGATAACTCGTAGTCCAAACGTTCTTGGTATTCCTTTGTATAATCAGTGATTCGGCGTTCCACTTGCGAATAGCATAACTCTCTTAAATATTCTCCAGCTTGTTTTCCATTAGGAACTGGATAATGCGGAAGTAATTTCTGATGGAACTGGAATTCAAATGAAATCGATTCAGCTAAACGCTGGGCGCCTATTACAGCTTGGGAAAGACCCGCTTTTTCGAATCGTTTGATCATTTCTTGTTCTGAAAGAAGATAGCCATTTGCTGTTAGTGGTAAAGATGCAGATAAATTTTCTAAAGGTATTTGGCTTCCCTCTTTGATATGTTTCATCACTTCAAGTGCAAAAAGTTCTTCTTGTTGTAAACTAGCGATGGGATGTAATGCACAAAGCGAATAATTTTCTTTTATCACATACTGATACCATTCAGGCAATTGATCAGGCGTGTTTTCTGTCAAGCCGATATAAAAATTTCTAGTAAAAACATTTTCAAGTAAAAACTGCCAATGACCGAAAAAGTTATCCTCTTTATTGAAAGCCTCAGAAACAGAATGATTTGCCGGAACAACAAACGCTAGATGGTCGGTTTCTGTCATTTCTGCAAGTTCCAATTTTTCTTGGATCATTTTTCGGCTGGAAAGTTTCATCAGCTGCTGATAACCTATTTCATCTTTTGCGTACGCAAGCAAGCCATAATTTTTTTCTTCATAAGTATAACTAAGATGTAATCCAATGATTGGCTGTACTCCTTCTTCTACACAAATACGATAGAATTCAGGTGCACCGTATAAGACATCTTTATCCGTTATGGCTAATGAAGTGTAGCCTTGTTTTTTTGCTTCTTGTACATATTCTCGAATACGTATCGTACTTTGTAAAAGAGAATAAGAAGTAATTGTATAAAGTTGTGGGAAAAACATCTTGCATTCCGCCTTTTTTTTCGTTAAAATTCACTAGCGTTAAAAGGTTTGATCCTTTTACTTTCATTAAGATAGCAGGCGCTGAAGTTGATTATTCCACTTCATTTGCTTGCTTGTAATCTGTAGGAATGAGTTCTTTCGCAAGAACTCAAATTTTATTGAGATTTGGTCTCGTTTCTTTACATTCAAAGAAAATCTGGTAAAATTAAGATAGAAAAGAGGTGTTCTTTATGCGATATATCGTTACATTATTCTGGGCTGTCGTTCTAGGTCAAGTAGTCGGTTATATTGGTGCTGCATTAACAAGCGGAACATATGATTTTACTTTGACAACAATCATTTCATTCATTGCGGGTGTCATTATCCTTTTGATTGGTGCAGTTGCGCCAAGAAAAGAAACCTCTGCCCATTCGTAAAAAAACAGCCAAGAGCTTGAGATTTCTCAAGCTCTTTTTTATTTTCTACTCCTCACCACCATTATAATCTGCTGCGAAGAACTTTACGAAAGTTGAATAAAGAAAGAAGAATATTTGACAGAACAAACAAACTTGTCACAATAAAAACAGCACTGTAATTATAAGCATGCGCGACTGTCGATCCTAGCATGGGACCTAAAACTTGTCCAAAGTTGCTAAACATCTGATTGTAGCTATAGATTCGGCTGACTCCTTCTTGAGGCGTAATCTTACTGATCAGTGTATTGACAGAAGGCATCAAAGCGCCAGTTGAAAAGCCTAAAATAAAGCGAAGTATACCTAATTGGAGCGGTGTAGTGACGAATGCCATAGGTAAATAACAGCAAAATGATAAAATGAGTCCTCCAATTAGAACTTTTTGATTCCCAATCTTATCCCCTAGTTTTCCTAGTTTCGGTGAAGAAAAGACAGCGGAAACACCAGCTATCGAAACAATCAAGCCGCTGACAAAAAGGATATTTTCTGTACTTCCGCTCAATTCACGAATATATAAGGTCAAAATAGGGCTGATCGTAGTGATTCCTATCTGTAAAATCAAGGTCGTAATGAAGAGACCGATCAAAATAGAGAGATGATCCATTTTTGAAAAAATTTCTTTGGTGCTTATCAGATCTTTTTTCTCGATCGGATGGAAATCTTCTTTGACTAAGAAAATGGTCAATACCGTTGTGATCATCAACAAAGCCCCTGTGATCAAGAATACATTTTCCATACCAAACCACTGAGCCAGTGCACCGCCCATTGAAGGTCCGATCAGATTTCCAGCAATCGCTCCGGTAGACAATGTTCCTAACGCCCATCCGCTCTTTTCTCTAGGTGCCTGTGAAGCAATCATCGCTGTGGCATTTGGAATATATCCAGACAAAATCCCATTCCAAAACCGCATGATCAAAAGCCAATACGCGTTCGGTACAAAAGCCAAAGATCCCATTGTTAATGTCATCCCTGCTGCTGCACGGATCATCATGAGTTTTCGGCCTTTTCGATCAGCTAGATTTCCCCAGATTGGTGCAACCACGGCAGATGCAAAAGCAGTCACAGAGATTGCTAGTCCCGAAAACAATTCGATTTGATCTTTTGGTGTTCCTAGTTGCTCAACATAAACTGGTATGAATGGCATAACTAAACTAATACTTGCACCAGTGAAAAAACAGCCAATCCACGCAATCACTAAATTTTTTCTCCAATTAATCTCCATCTATCATCCCTCTTTCGTCTCTTTTATCATACCTATTTTCGAATAAACAAGCAACGATCTCGCCAGTAAAAAGAGAAAAATCCCGCAAAGGTCATTTTATATGTAACGTTCTTTTTATGTAAAACAAAAAGAGATCAGAACAAATACTGTTCCAATCCCTTCTCTTTAGTTAAATTGTTGCTAGAATGATGAAGTTGATAATGAATAAAATATCAACGATCCACAAAGCAACAGAAACTTGATTGTATTTTCCTTTGATTACTTTCACAATTGTATAGAAAATAAATCCTGCTGCAATCCCATAGGAAATGCTATAGCACAATCCCATAAAGATCGATGCAAAGAAGGCCGGTAAAGCTTCTTCCATATCTAGCCATTTGATGTCTGCAAAAGAAGCCATCATCATTACTCCAACTAAAATCAATGCTGGCGCAGTTGCTTGATTTGGTACAATGGCGATCAGTGGAGAGAATAAACTACTTAATGCGAATAGCACTGCCACTACTACTGAAGTCAAACCAGTACGTCCACCGGCCCCGATCCCAGCTGCAGATTCGACATAAGTTGTTGTATTCGATGTACCAAAGATAGCCCCCACAGAAGTAGCGATCGCATCGGCAAATAGTGCTTTATCCATTTTTGTTTTGAACCCACGACCATCTTCCAACGCGATCTCGTCTTCTTTTGAGAAAATACCTGTGCGGCGTCCTGTACCGATAAATGTTCCGATCGTATCGAAAGTATCAGATAAACTGAATGCGATGATCGTCATCAATACTTGAGGAATCTTGGAAGAATCACTGAATAAAGATTGCATGCCTTCAGAACCAAATGCTGCACCGAAAGTTGTTCCTAATTCTTTAAATGAATTACCTAACGAATTCGTTTGCCAATCAATGGAACTTAAATCAACAACACCCATAAAAATACCAAGGACTGTGGTCGCTACGATACCGATAAGAATAGCCCCACGGACATTTTTTACAACTAAAATGGCTGTCAGTACCAAACCAATCACAGCCAATAAGATAGGAGCGTTGTCAAAGTTGGCTAACGCAGGGACGATTCCACCATTTATCGTAACATTTGTCGCTTTTCCGCCTTCAACGACAGAGCTCGAAATAGCTGACTGGTCTGCTGAAAAAGATAAGAATCCTGCATTTTTGATTCCGACATACGCAACGAAAATACCGATCCCGCCACCAATCGCATGTTGAAGACTTTCGGGAATCGCCCGAATAATCATTTTTCGAATATTTGTGACAGTAATAAAAATATTGATTAATCCGCAAATAAACACCATTGCCAAGGCTTGTTGCCAAGAATAACCAAGCCCAAAAACGACCGTAAAAGTGAAAAATGCGTTCAATCCCATACCAGGTGCCTGAGCATATGGTACATTTGCGAACAATCCCATTACCAGCGTACCAATAATCGATGCAATGATTGTCGCTAGAAATACTGCTTGGAAGGGCATACCTGATGCTGACAAAATCGTCGGATTTACGAATAAGATATAACTCATGGCAAAGAATGTCGTTACTCCCGCCATTATTTCAGTTGATACATTTGTATTGTTTTTCTTTAAACCGAAAAACTTTTCCATAAAAAGTTCCACTCCCTGAATTTTTTTCTGATGGAAAACTATAATAATAAAAAATAAGTAAAATAGGGCAAATCCATCGAACAATTTCAAATTATATAGACGTTTCATTCGCTTTTCAACGTTTTTTTAACAAAAAAAGCGAAAATAATACTTAACGTTCGTGTTTAGCTTATGTTTAGCTATTTATATAGCCATAACTGTAGTTTTTGTTAGGAATAGCTGATTGCTCTTGTTAATTACCTAAAATATGCTAGACTAAAACAAATGCTAGTTGAGGAAGGAAGGACCCTTATTGAATAAAAAATTAATTGCCATCGATCTGGACGGAACTACCCTCAATCAAGATTCGATGATTACATCTAAAACAAAAGAGACTCTGAAAAAAGCAATCAATGCCGGTCATCATGTCAGTATTGCTACAGGACGCCCATTCCGAATGAGCCATCAGTTTTACCAACAATTAGAATTAACAACACCGATGGTTAATTTTAACGGCGCATTAGTACACATCCCTAATCAGCACTGGGATGGTGAAAGAGAAACGTTGATCAATCGTGAAATCGCTTTTGAAATCTTATCGCAAAAAAAGCAGCTAAATTTAGATTTTATCGCTGCTGAAAATCGTGATACTTTTTTTATTGACAGTTTTGATTTCTTTGATGAAAAAATTTTTGCTTCTTCTCGTCCAGGAGAGAAGAATTTGCTTTCTCCTAAAAATTTGACGACAAATCCTACATCTTTGCTTGTCCGAACAGACAAACGTTTTGCAGGAGCTGTATCTGCTGAATTAACACGTCAATTTGGCAGTTATGTCGATGTTCGGACATGGGGTGGACCTACTGCCATCTTAGAGATTGTTTCAAAAGGAATCCAAAAAGCAAAAGGCGTGCAAGAGATTGCTAACTACCTGTCTATCGATCAAAAAGACGTCATTGCCTTTGGTGACGAGCATAATGATTTGGAATTGTTGGATTATGCAGGTTGGGGAGTAGCTATGGCTAACGGTACTGATCAACTCAAAGGCATTGCAAATGATGTCACTCCTTTGAGCAATCAAGAAGACGGTTTAGCTGTTTATCTGGAAAAACTACTTAAACTATAATAGAGAATTAGATTCCACAAAAAAGAGGTTGTGACAATTTTTGTCACAACCTTTTTTGCCGAGTAAACGGTGTTCAAAAGCCAGTTTCTCGGTATGAAGTCAAATTTAAGCAAAAATGTGAGAAGCTATTTTCACAAAATTTTTCTTCATACTCGAAACTAAGCGGCTTTTTCACGACCTCTTTTTTATTTTGCCATGAACATATCATAATACGCGTCCATTATTTCTTTAGCAATCGTCAAGTTCATGTGGTCTTGTTCGTCTAATAAGTTCGGCAAGACAACACTGATGGCAATTTCCGGATTGTCTGTTGGTCCGTATGCCACGATATTACTATTGACTGTCGTAATATCTGGATGACCTTCCGCAACCGTTTCTGCAGTCCCTGTTTTTGCGGAAAGGTCCATTTTCGCACTGGCTAATGGTTTGGCTGTTGTGTAAGGATCGGTACCATGGACAACTTGGTGGAATCCTTCACGGAGGATCGCCATATTTTCTGCAGAAATATTGACCGTATTTTCTACTGTTGTGCCAATTTCTTTCTTCACTTCACCCAAGTTTCCATTTTCGTCATTGCCATAGATCGCTTTGACTAGGTGCGGCTGTACTCGTTTCCCGCCATTAGCGACTGTTGAAGCATATTGAGCTAATTGGATTGGTGTATATGTGTCAAACTGTCCAAATGCCAAATCGGTAAAGTTACCTGGAGTATACCATTCTTTGCCATTATCCGCATTGAACTTCTTCATATAATCAACAGAACGTGAGATCCCAGGAGATTCATTCGGCAAATCGATCCCAGTCGTTGTACCAAGACCAAACTCTTTGAAAGAGTCTCTCAATTGCTGGTAAGCTTTAGCTTCTTCATCTAAACTAGGTAGTCCCATTCCAGGTGTATAGTCTAGTCCTAACATCTTTAACGCCACTTTGATCATATACGTATTAGAAGACAATTCCAATGCTTTGACTGCATCAAGAGCAACTTGTCCGCTTCGATTAAAGACAGAGCTTTTTTCTGAAGCACCTTGCAGACGAATCGGCTCATCAATCAAAACTTGATTTCCGCTGATCGCGTTACTTGCCCAGCCTGCTGTCAAAGTACCAGCCTTGACTACAGACCCTGGAGCAAAGGCGCTAGTAATCGTGCCTAAAGCATTCTCGGTGATTTCTTTGGAACCTTGTTCATGACTGAAACCAGTCATTGCTAGCACTTCTCCTGTCTGAGGATTCATAGCCACTGCATAAGCACCAGGCGAATACTGTGCTTTGCCGTTGTTGATCAATGTTTGATAATTCCTTTTCAAAATTTCTTCTACTTTTGATTGGAATTCTGCATTCATAGATAACATTAAATTAGAACCTTTTTCCCCAGAGAAGATTTCTTTTTGATTCGAAACATTTCCTTCATTATCAAGGGAAACTTCATATTGGGTTTTGGTTCCTTGCAGGACATCTTCATATTGTTTTTCCAAATAACTTTGTCCTACACGGTCATTCCGAGAATAACCTTTTGCTAGGTATTTCTCTGCTTCATCTGCTGGAAGTCCTTGCTTTTCAGTCGTCACACTGCCAAGAATACTTTTCAGTGAACTTGCTGCATTATATTCTCGTGTCCAGTCTGTGCCAGTCGAAACTCCTGGAAGTTCAGAAGCGCGTTCTGCCACAACAGCTAACTCTTGATCAGTAACACCAGAGTTTTTGATATAGACAGTGTTTAATTCATATGCACTATTCATCCGTTTAAAGATGGTAGCAATTTTTAATTGCTCCTCGTTTAAATTAATCTCATCAGCTGTGACTTTATTGACCATCGCACTATATTGTTCGCTGTTCCCTAATTGCTTTTCTTTTGCCGAAAGTCTTTTTGTGGCTTCTTTCAAATGTTTGGGATCAGCCAGCCAAAAATCTTTTTTATCTCTATCTGTCAGATTTTCATCTACCGGAACATCGATCAGCGAGTTCAGCTTCGTTGCGATTTCAAGCAAATCTTTAGCCGTAACTTGTGTTCCTCTCGTATATGTGATGGCCTGATTCGCTTTATTCGTAACTAAAGCTTTTCCTGTGGAGTCGTAGATCATTCCGCGAGGAGTACTTTCTTGGACCGTAATCGTAGAAGTAGACTTCACTCGCGCCTCCATCTCTTCGCCGTTCACGATCTGCAAATAACCCAATCTAGCAATCAACGCAACAAATAACGTAAATATAATGAAAAAAAGAAAATTTAAGCGAAAAGGAACATGGGACCGGCGAAACGTTTTGTTCTTAGGTTCTTGTGCACCTTTTCTTATTTTTTCTAACCAAGAAGTATTTAATATTTTTTTCATAAAATCTTTCATCATTTCCTATCCTTCCGCCTATTTACATTCATGCTTCATTGTACCCAAAAACTTCTTAATAAAAAAGAAAAAATGGGCGGAGCAAGAAATTCTTTACCTAATTTCAAGATAAAATCAACTTTTTGTTTCACAGCAATCACTTAAAGTTACATATCCAACTATTTTTTTCATTAAAAAATAAACTTATTTTTGAAAATTATGTTTTCTTAAGTCGTGAAACACTTTGATGGATCATTTATTTGTGGAAAACTACGTTTTGTTATTCTAAAAAACTTATATAAAAAATAGTAAGGTTTTTATTTCGAATCCATAAAATATTCTTGGATTGCTTCTCGTGTTTTTTTCACTTTTTCGCTAAGCTTTTCGTTTTTAGCCATATAGAAATAAAAAATGATATCGATCGTAGCAAATTGGGCCAAAAGTGAATTAGTTGCCGCACTTCGATTCGTGATTTCTTTTGGTCTAGATGTTTGTACGAGTACATCGGCTATCTTGCTAAGCGGGTTATTTCCAAATTGCGTCAACGCAATGATTTCGATATTCATGCTTTTCGCCAGCTCGGCTAATGCGACTACATCTGCACTTCTACCTGAGTTTGAAACAAGCCAAAGCACTTTCTTTTTCTCATTGCTGACAAGTTGCGGGAGAAAGACGTGGATATCTTTTTCAAAAATGATTGGCTTACCGACACGAGACCATTTTTGCAGAATATCTTTTACTACTAAAGAAGAGGCGCCAACCCCATATAAAAAAACAGTCTCTGCCGATTCCAAACACTCTACGACTTTTTGGATCGTTTCTTCTTCTAGAATATCTACTGTTTCTTTTATCGCTACTTGTGCATTGTTACCAAGTTTGTTTTTGATAGAGTAAAAGGACTCATTTGCTTCTATATCACTAAAACCTTCATCGATTCCAGTCTGTAGTTCTGTTGAAATCGTGATTTTGAAGTCCGTCAGACTTTGAAAACCGATTTTTTTGGAAAAACGTACAACTGTCGGCGCACTCAACCCGGAAGCTTCTGCTAATTCATTAGCTGTCATTGTAGGGACCTTCTCAATATTACCGATAATGTAGTTGGCCAACTTTTTTTCTGCTGAAGAATAATCTTCCATCATACTTTCAATACGACTAATTACGCTCATAAGTTCCTCCACCCTTTTAATGATAGTCTATGTAAGTATACCATATCAGACCCTTATTCACGGTCGTATACTGGATAAAAAAACAAAAAAACAATCCGCCCAACAGAATATCTTATCCTATCAATCCCACAGATTCTATTGAGCATCTGTGTCTTTGAGGAATACCTGTTATCTATTGTTCGGATTGTTTTCTATCTACTACTTTTTTACAGGAAATTTACCTATTAGTTTTCTCTGCTGTAATTTTTGACTTCTGCTTCCATAGCATCAATAAAGATATTCAAATCTTCTACAGCTGTTTCTTTACTTCCATAACGACGTACGTTCACTGTTGCATCTTCCAATTCCTTGTCTCCAACAACCAATTGGTAAGGGATCTTTTGTGTTTGAGAGGCACGTATCTTATAGCCCATTTTTTCATTACGATCATCAACTTCTACACGCAACCCCTTCATTTGCAAACGTTCTTTGATTTCATAAGCATAATCGCCATGTGCATCAACAGAAACAGGGATGATTGTTGCTTGTATAGGTGCCAACCATGTTGGAAAAGCGCCTTTGTATACTTCTGTTAAATAAGCAACAAAACGTTCCATTGTAGAAACGATTCCGCGGTGGATAACTACTGGACGATGCGTATTTTCCCCGTCTTCTCCAACATATGTCAAATCAAAGCGCTCTGGCAATAAGAAGTCTAATTGTATAGTTGATAATGTTTCTTCTGTACCAAGAGCTGTTTTGACTTGAACATCTAGTTTTGGTCCGTAAAAGGCTGCCTCGCCTTCTGCTTCAAAGTAATCTAGTTCTAATTCATCCATAGCTGCTTTCAGCATTGCTTGGGCTTTTTCCCACATTGCGTCATCATCAAAATATTTATCTGTATTGTTTGGATCGCGATAGCTCAAGCGGAAACGATAATCTGTAATATTGAAGTCAGCATATACTGCCACCATCAATTCAAGCGTACGTTTAAATTCATCTTTGATTTGATCAGGACGAACAAATGTATGACCATCATTCAACGTCATTTCTCGTACACGTTGTAAACCTGACAAAGCACCTGATTTTTCATAGCGATGCATCATTCCTAATTCAGCGATACGAATTGGTAATTCACGATAAGAATGGATCGTGTTTTTGTAGACCATCATGTGATGAGGGCAGTTCATTGGACGAAGAACAAGCATTTCGCCATCTCCCATATCCATTGGCGGGAACATGTCTTCTTGATAATGATCCCAATGTCCAGATGTTTTGTACAACTCAACATCTCCCATTATTGGTGTATATACATGTTGGTAACCTAGACTAACTTCTTTGTCTACGATATAACGTTCGATCGTGCGTCGGATTGTTGCCCCTTTTGGAAGCCAGAATGGCAAACCAGAACCTACTTCTGGGGAAACCATGAATAAGTCAAGTTCTTTTCCTAGTTTACGATGGTCTCTTTCTTTTGCTTCTTCACGGAGACGGATATATTCTTTCAAAGCTTTCTTGTCAAAAAAGGCTGTCCCGTATACACGTTGCATCATTTGATTGTTTGAGTTTCCACGCCAATAAGCACCTGCCACTGATAATAATTTAAATACTTGTATACGGCCAGTGGATGGAACATGTGGTCCACGACACAAATCGATGAATTCGCCTTGTTGATAAGCAGTAATCACTTCTTCTTCTGGCAATTCACTAATCAGTTCTACTTTGTACGGATCACTTGCAAAAATTTCTAATGCTTCCTGTTTTGAAAGAACACGGCGTTCGATCGGCAGATTTTCTTTGACGATTTTCATCATTTCTGCTTCGATTGCCGGCAAATCTTCTGCAGTTACTTGGTTTTGTCCATTATCTGTATCGTAGTAAAACCCTGAATCGATAGCTGGTCCAACGCCAAAGTGGATATTTGGATAGAGGCGACGCATGGCTTGGGCCATCAAATGAGCTGCTGAATGACGGACTAAGCCAAGTGCATCTTCATGGTCTGGTGTGATGATCTCAATACTTGCATCTTCCTCGATTGGACGAGTCAAATCAACGAGTTTTCCGTTCACTTTACCAGCTAAAGCTTTTTTTGCTAAGCTTTTTGAAATGCTTTCAGCAATTGCCAATGTTGTTGTTCCAGACTCAAATTCTTTGACTGCACCATCTGGAAAAGTAATTTTTATCATAATAGTTTCCTCCTTGAAATGTTTTGATTGATCAGATCATCAAGCTGAAAAACAAAAAAATCCTAGCATCTCTTGAAAAGAGATACTAGGACGAAAAGTTCGTGGTTCCACCTAATGTTCAAACGCAAATGCGTTCCTCAAGCGTTGTAACGGTCCGACCGCCCTTGCTTCAACAAGGGTTTCGAAAGTGGTCATCCTTTGGTTTTCTCCTGGAAAAGTTTCAGCCTAGCTTTTCCTCTCTTATCGAAGACTCTCAAATTCAGTTGGCTTTCTCATCAATCAATTATGTGTTTATTTAACCACTAATAAATAGAAAAATCAAGTGGGAAACTAAACTTATTTTTTCCATTCCCCATTTACACCGTATGTTCCTTTTTTCATCTCATTGATGATGACATGGATGTGTTCTTTTGGTGCCTGCGTGTTTTTATGAACAGCTTCCGTGATATCTTTCATCATATTTTCTAATTGTTCCGGACTGCGACCTTCTACTAATTCGACATGTACGAATGGCATAATGCTCTCTCCTCTTTCTGATCGTTCTTTTTTCAACTCGATTCTATCATACTATGTTTGTCTTGGGTACTGAATCAGGAAAAATGGCTGGATCTTTTTTTGCTCTCAAGGCACTCAAAATAGAGACCGTATCCACGACTTCTTGCAAAACAGCTCCGAATAATGCGGGGATTAGTCCCGTACTTGCAATTAACATCAAAAAAATACAAATAAAGATGCCAATCAGTACAGACTGTTTCGCTATTCTCATCGTATCTCTTGAAATCACTACTGCTTTTGCTACACGCAAGAGATCATCTTTCAAGATGACCGCATCTGCACTTTCACTAGCAGCTGTAGAACCATGTGCCCCCATTGCAATACCGATATCTGCAGCAGCAAGTGCTGGAGCGTCATTCACGCCGTCTCCTACCATCGCAACAGGTCTTTGATCTTTAGGGATACTTTCTAAAATGGTCAGTTTATCTTGAGGCAAGCTACGGGCATGTACAGAATCTAATTGGACTTTTTCTGCAATCGTTTGAGCAATGGCAGATCCATCCCCGGTGATCATCATCAAATTTTTCACATCAAGTTTTCTTAGCTCCTTGATTGTCTTTGCTGCTTCTGGGCGAATCTGATCCGAAAATAGGATCGTTCCTGCAAAAGATCGATCAATTGTTACATAGATTGCTGTATTGGACGTTTCTATTTCTTCAGCTGAAACAAAAGAGGCACGTCCAATCTTTACTTCATGATTATTGACTACTGCTTGGATTCCTTGACCGGTCACTTCTTTCAGTTGACTAACAGGATACAGTTGGCTGTTTTTCACGTTGTTCACTAACGAACGAGCTAAGATATGGCTAGATTCCTGTTCTGCACTAGCTGCATACAGAAGTAGCTCTTCTTTTTTTATTCCATTGACTGGCTGAATCGCCTCTACTTCCAATATCCCTTTGGTAAGCGTTCCTGTTTTATCAAAAGCAATCGTTTTTGTACGTGCGAGCTTTTCAATCGTTGTTCCAGTTTTTACAACGATCCCGTTTTTACTTGAACGGCTCATTCCTGCAACTAAAGCAATGGGCGCAGCTAGAATCAGTGGACAAGGTGATGCCACTACCAGTACCTCAGCAAATCGTAAAGGGTCTTTTGAGAACCACCAAGAAATACCACCGATCAAATAAGCAATCAACGTGAAAGGGACTGCATAACGATCAGCTAAACGGACAAATCGGGCAGGCTTTTCTTTTGATTCTTCGACTAGTTTAATAATCATTTGATACTGGCTGTCTGCGGCACGTTTTTCAGCGATCATTTGGATCGATCCGTCTCCATTTAAAGACCCTGACATAATCTGATCTCCAGGTTTCTTGGTTTCCGGGCGGGACTCACCTGTCAAAGAAGATTCATCGACCGAAGATTCTCCTTTGGTCACTCGACCATCTGCGGGTACAAGTTCGCCAGGCTTGACTAGTAACTGGTCATCAATATTTATTTCATCGATTACTATATCCTGCAATTTTCCTTCTTTGAATCGATGGGCAATTCTTGGGGTGTTATCTAACAAAGACTGCAGTTCTTTACCCGCTCGTTTATTAGCGTAATCCTCTAGACTATCTCCGCCCGTAAGCATGATCAATATCATCAAACTAGCCCAGTATTCTTTGACGGCTAATGTTGCAAGGATTGCGGTAATCGCTAATACATCTACGCCATATCTTCCTGAACGTAACGTCTTGATCATTTCCAAAAACATCAAGAAGGCGAGAATCCCTCCAGTAAATGCGACAATCGCAAATGCAAGGGCCGGCTGGTGAAAAACAAATTCACTTAATAAAGCTATCCCACCAATAAGCAAAGTAAGTAAAAATTTTTTGAAATGTGTCATTGTTTTTTCTCCTCTTTTATGTGACTTAGAGAGGTTAGTAATAAATTTCCAGCTGCCTCTTTCATCTTAAGCATAGTCCTTGACTAGCACTTTTTAAAACAATAGGCCTTAATTGAAAACAACTATCACTATCAGCGTTTCCAAAATTCATCAGTTCTACAAACAAAAATATTCAGCAAGGATTACTTTTTCGATTCATCAGTTAAAAAGTACCTTTTTTCGAAAAACTATGCTATACTTTTAATTCGTTATTTACGGCGGAAGGAGCAAACATGCGATGAATGAGAAACAACTAGAACAAACGCACGTGGATGAAACGATCGAACTAATCCAGATCGAACAAAATATGCTGGATACAAAACAACAAGAATTGACTCAGGAAATGAATCATTCGACAAAAGACACAGCTAATCACAAGATTCGAGCTGGTTCCAATGAAGCTTTTTATGAATCTGCTGTTGAATATCGCCAACATGAGCAGGAATTGCTTTTGAAATACCATACTCTTGAAGCACAGCAAAAACGCCTGCAAACGTTGTCTGTCATGAAAGATAGTCCTTATTTTGCCCGTATCGACTTTAAAGAAGACCGTGAAACAGAAACATTATATCTAGGTATCGCTTCTTTAAGAGATCTGGCAGAAGAAACAATCGTTATTGACTGGCGCGCACCAATTGCCAATCTTTATTATGAAGGTGAGATTGGTCCCGCATTTTATGAAACTGAAACAGATAGAATAGATGTCGATCTGCAGTTGAAACGACAATTTAAAATCCAAGAAGGACGTATTTTATCTATGGTAGATACGTCGGAAGTAATCAATGATGACTTTTTGCTAGAGATATTGGATGAATCATCAAGCAACCATATGAAAAACATCGTCTCTACGATACAAAAAGCACAAAATGCAATCATTCGGGACACAACAAGTAAAGTAATGCTGATTGAAGGAATCGCCGGAAGTGGAAAGACATCCGCTTTGCTTCAACGTATTGCTTTTCTGTTGTATCATAATCGCAAGTGGCTCGAGGCTGAAAACGTTCTTCTATTTTCACCCAACCATTTGTTTTCTGATTACATCTCGACTGTATTGCCTTCATTAGGTGAAAGCGGCGTGCCTACACAGACATTCAAAAATTATTTGGTGCAGCTGCTGCCAGAGTTTTCTTTACTAGATGAACAGCAACAAGAAAGTGGTTTTTTGCTAGGGGAAAAAGATCCGATACAAGTGATGAAAAGCGGATTGACCTTAGTCGATCAGATTGATCGCTATATCCAAGGCATCACAAACTACGGTCCCTTGTTCCGTGATATGAAAATAAATGGCCGTACGATCCTATCAAAGGAATCGATTCGCCAATGGTATAAAGAAACAAATGAACAATTACCTTTACATCATAGACTCTCTCTATTACAAACGAAGCTCCTGAAAAAATTAGGCGGTCTGCAAAAAGACGAAACACGTCAGCAATGGGTCAAAGATCTGGCGGAAGAACAGCTCCAAGAACTATACGCAACAGATCCAAATCTTGAATATACAGAACAAAAGGAGCGTTCATTACGTAAAAAACTGGCCAACCAAATCGTACGTAAAAGATTCCGTCGAATCCATCGAGGGATCATGAATTATCAATTTGTCAATATAACGAAACAATATCTCCACTTTCTACAAACTGTGCCACTTTCTCTTCTAACACGACATAAAATCAGCGAGACCAGATGGCAGGAACATTTGACAACTGTTCGTACACACTTGCGTCAAAGAGAATTGCGTCAAGAGGATGCTGTACTATTCTTTTTACTGATGCGCCGAACATATCCAGTGACGGTTACACACAAAGCTCGCTATATCTTTATTGATGAAATGCAGGATTTCGCACCATCACAAGTGGCATTGCTGCAAGCCTTGTTCCCAAAAGCAAATTTGACTTTCTGTGGAGATCTAAATCAAAATGTCTTTGGAAATGAAACGATCGTTGGATCATTGGAAGACCTTTTCGTGGACCGTGAAGTCACTCGTTTCCAATTAACGACAAGCTATCGCTCCACAAAAGAAATCACTGATTTTGCTAATCATTTTATTGTGAAAGAACATCAAGTAGAAACAACAGCAAGAAAAGGAGACCTTCCTTTGCTCATCCAAGGAACAACAGATGATATCAAATTGAATTGGTTAGCAGATACCATTCGAACGACTCAGGGAAAAGTCCGGTATTGGCGTACAGCAATCATAGCTAAAACACAAGAAGAATGCGAAGCTCTTTATGCTCAACTGCCAGACGAGTTGAAACAACAAGTCCAGCTGATTTTAAATGAGAGTGACTTTATGAAACGTTCCATTATTTTACTTCCAGCCTTTTTAGCAAAAGGTCTGGAGTTTGACCGAGTTTTCTTGTGGGATGTAGATGCAGAACATTTTTCTTCTCAGCAAGACAAATTGATCCTTTACACCATGTGTACACGTGCGATGCATGAATTGACCCTTTTTACCTCCAATAATGAAAGTCCTTTGTTAAACAATATGGATATTTCATCTTATGAGAAAAAAGTACTGTAAGTAAAAAGACAACTGCTATCATTAATGTTAGCAGTTGTCTTTTTATTTACAATAATAATTGCAGAAAAAGTAATTTAATCATTTAAGGTCATTTATTCTATATATAAATCCAAATCTGTTTCAGGATATTTTAATTTAACAAGCGAAATAATCATTTTCAGTTCTTCCATGTTTTCTGGATATTCTGGGTCAAATACCTTGCTATGACGGCCAATCCCGCCATTGTCGATCAATCGGTAAATTCGATTCCATTCAATGAACTGGTCAATTGATTGGAAATTGCTGATTGGATAGCCGCCACAATCCAAAATCTCTGATACACGAAATGCTAGGTATGCACTATCGATCACATTATTTTTTTTCGTGTCTATCTTCTCATTTCTTTCGATAAGAATTTTTTCAGGACGATGTTTCAAGCTCCACTCTAATAGTAGAAAGAAAGCCTCCATCCGATACTCTTCTTCAAATAACCGAAAGGCTGAATCAGAACGACGAAAAAGCAGCGGAATCAAATATTTTTGTCTATAAATCAGCATTGGTGCGCGGTCCACCATACACTCTAAATAACGGTTCAGATACCCTGTACCGACATAGTTTCCTAATCGATAGCCTTCAACGCCGAATCTTGCGTATTTTTGCGCTAATTTTGAACAATCAGTTACGTTCACAGCTAACTCTTCTACTTTGCGGTAACCGCTTAAGATACGTTCAAAAGGTTCTAAAGTGATTTTTGCTTCCATATTCTTCCCCGTCCATCTTCCACATACTTCATATCATTTCACATGATACTTATGCTCTCATCATACCACAGGTTGAATTAGAAAAGAAAATAAATCACACAAAAAAGCAAGACAATCTGTTAGTGAGATTGTCTTGCTTTTCGAAAAAGACTGAATACTTTTCGTTAAAACTGGTTGCTTAGTCTTCTAATGCCACATTATGGAACACATGCTGTACATCTTCTAGATCTTCCAGTGCATCAATCATTTTTTCAAATGTTTCTTGATCTTCTGGAGATAGTGTTACCTCGTTTTGAGGGATCATTTGGATCTCAGCGATTGAAAAATCAGTGATTCCTTTTTCTTTTAATGCTTCTTGTATACTATGGAAATCCGCTACTTCACCGTAAACGATGATTTGTCCTTCTTCTTCCATTACATCGCGAACATCGATGTCTTTTTCCATTAGATATTCAAGGATCTCATCAGCGTCTTCTCCTGCAAAAGCAAAGATTGCTGTATTGTCAAACATGTAAGAAACCGCTCCGGAAACACCCATGTTCCCGCCATTTTTCCCAAATGCTGCCCGTACGTCTGCTGCTGTTCGATTCACATTGTTCGTCAATGTATCAACAATCACCATTGAGCCGCTTGGTCCAAATCCTTCATAGCGCAATTCAGAGTATGTTTCATCTCCTGCACCTTTTGCTTTTTCGATTGCTCGGTCAATAATATGTTTTGGTACATTATAAGTTTTAGCGCGATCAATGACGAAACGTAGTTTTTGGTTTGCATGCGGATCAGGATCACCTGATTTTGCTGCCGCGTAGATTTCAATCCCAAATTTTGCATAAATCCGGCTATTATTAGCATCTTTAGCAGTTTTCTTTGCTACGATATTTGCCCATTTACGTCCCATATTTTCACTTCGCTTTCTGATTTGATAGTTTCATAACGCAAAAACGTCCTGTTCCATTATACTTGTGAATCACGATTCTGTGAAGCTTTTTTTCTTTCTTCCTTCATTCTTCTCATTTTTAGTCAATTATCTATACTCGGATTGGGATTTGCCCGAAATTCTGTTCCGGAATATTGCCTCCCAATTGATAGATTTGATCACTTCTAACTAACAGTTCCGCTTCTTGTGCCTCTTTTTTTCCGATTCGGGAATAAATAGAAATCTCTTTTTTTTCTTTTAAGAATCTTCTTCCAGCATCGGTAAATCCAAGTAGTCGAAGATAATTTTTATTTTGTTGGACAGGAATCTCTTGCTTTTTGATATTCAGCAAGACATAACAAGATAATCGTTGGATCCGTGTCCATGTATATCTTTTTGTTTTTACCTTTGACACAAAATCCTCAAAACTATCAGCAGTTGCAGCTGCTGTTTTCATGCGCGATTCTATTCCTTCGGTCATCTGATAGATATCTGTCAGTTCCAGCAAAGTAGAAGATAACAACCGATAACGCAAATACGGCCAATAAGATTCCCAAGTCTGCAGCGAACAAATTGAAAGATCTTCTTCTGTCTGAAGCGGCACAAGTCCAGCTATTCTTTTTCCTTCTTCTAACGCATGGCGAATGGCTGTTGCACTGGCTATCCTCTGATCTGTGATGATTTTTTCATGATAGCCTGCACTTTTACGTCGGATCGGATGTAATTCCATAGGGTGGACATACTTGGCATTTTCCTTTGCATAACTTAATCCCAAGATATGATTTGGCGAAGAAAAATCAAGCGTAATATCGGGATACAGACTGCGAAAAACCTCAGTCATTTTTTGCGGATAACTATACGTTTGATCAGACAGTTCTTGAAATGCCTCTTCTATCCTATCTTGATTCTCTTGGACAAAGCGTCCGAAACTGCTGTAATCAAACGAAGTCTCTTCTTCTGTTCCAAAACACAAACTGTAACAGTCCAGTGTTTGCAAGATTTTTACTGCACCTTTAGCAAAATAATCAGCTGACTGAACCGCCCATTCGACGGGAAGCTCCACTACTAAATCCACACCATTTTGTAAAGCTTCATTCGCGCGATGCCATTTATCGATGATAGCCGGTTCGCCTCGTTGCAAAAAATTCCCGCTCATTACAGCAATGACGACCTCTGCTCCTGTTGTTTTTCGTGCCATTTCCACATGATAGCGATGTCCATTGTGAAAAGGATTGTACTCTACGATAATCCCGCAGCTTTTCATGCGCATCCTCCTTCATAGTTATCGATAAAAAAGAAATAGAGACAAGTAAAAAAAGGCAAAAATCGGAAAAAATACCCGAACTATATAAACTATTCTCGCAAACACAATACTTCTGCGACGAAAAGCTGCACTGCAAGAGCAATGCCTATATCGTTCGGATATATAATTTATGTTGAAGATTTATTCTTTTCTTGTTAACTCGAGCAGGCAAAACCGCTAGTCTTTGTATGCTACAAAGAACCAGCGCTTTGATTTCTCTGATGCTGCTTCGTCTGTAAAATCAGAAAATGCTTCGACTTTCGAAAAGCCGCTGTTTTCCAGCATTCTTAGATAACTTTCCAATGGATAGGTACGCTCTTGATGTAGTTCATCTTCACGAATAAATCGACCAGACCCTTCTTGTTCTTCAACGAAAAAGGTAAGAAAATGTTCGATGCTGTGTTTCTCGCTTCCTGGATAACTATCCCACAAAAAAGCAAAATTATCCCCTTGATAATGATAGCTATATTCTGGAAAAACTTCATCTACTTGATAGGTGGAGTGTACGTCAAATAAAAATCGGCCATTTTCTTCTAACGCTTGATAGACTTCATCAAACACTTGCTGTACCTCTTGTCTATTTTTCATATAGCACAGCGAATCAGAAAAACAGGTAATTGCCTGATATTGTCCGATTTCTGATAAATCGAGCATATTGCCTTCCACAAATTGGATCGATGCGTCTTCTTCATATGCTCGCTGGCTGGCAATCATCAACATCTCTTCTGAAAGGTCTAACCCTGTCACTTTATATCCATCTTTTGCAAAGGCAACCGCTAATGCTCCAGTACCGCATGCCAGTTCCAAAATATTTTTTGTGTCTTCTTGTAAATGACGTTTCGAAAAAGCTAGCCATTGCTGATAAAGTGTTTCGTCCATCACTTCATCGTAAATGAAAGCAAATGTTTCATAAGCCATATGTTAATCCAACCATTCACTAAGATCGACTAGCGGAGCATCTGACCATAGTTTTTCCAGATTATAGAAACTTCGTTCTGGTGCATGGAAAACATGTACGATCACATCTCCAAGATCGATCAATACCCATTTTCCGCCTTCTTTTCCTTCAATACGTTTTACTTCATATTTGTTTTCTTCTTCTTTATCAATGATTTCTTCTGTAATTGCGTTGATTTGACGTTCGCTATTTGCTGAACAGATCATGAAATAATCTGCCAACAAGGAAACATTTCGAACGTCTAAAGCGATAATGTCTTCTGCCCGTTTTGAATCTGCTGCTTCAACCGCAATTTTTAATTGTTCTTTACTATCTATGATGATTTCCTCCTAATATGAGCAGCTTATTTTTTTGCTACCCAGTAATTATATGTTTCGATTGTTTTTGGATAAATCTGTTGTTCTTGCGCAAGCAAATGGGCCAATGTATGTTTTGTTTCAAATGCTACAGCTTCGTCTAGATCAGCCCATGCAATGGCTCGTGCATCTTGTACCCCAGGAAAATCTCGACCTGGTTCAATATAGTCTGCTACATAAATGATTTTGTCAAGGAGACTCATCTTAGCAGCCCCAGTCGTATGCACCCGGATTGCATGAAGAATCTCTGCATCGGTGATTCCTAATTCCCGCTCTACAAACGAAGCGCCAACAAGACCATGCCAGATTGCATTATTATAATTCAATAACTCTGGATCAAAACCGTCTCTTACGATTACCATTTTGAACTCCTCATCTGGTCGTTCTTTTGCATAATCATGTGTCAATGCAGCAATACTAGCTTTTTCAGGAGAAGCACCGTATTTTTTGGCAAGAGCCACGGCTGTTTCTTCTACTCCAAGCACATGCTTGAAGCGTTGTTCGCTCATTCTCATCTGTATTTTTTGCATCAGGTTTTCTCTAGAATAAGCAGTATATTCATTACTATAGTCCATATTCATACAACCCTTCATTTTGAATATAATCAATTACTTTATCTGGAACAAGGTAGCGGATAGAACAGCCTTCTTTGATCTTTTGACGTATTTTCGTGGAACTGATGTCGATCTCAGGTACATCTACCCAAATTACAGGATATGGAGTATCCGCTGTGTATCCTGGTCGACGTATACCCACAAAGTTGACCATAGAAGTCAGCTCATCGATTTTATACCATTTTGGCAAATATTCTACCATATCCCCACCGATAATAAAGTAATAATCTGTATCCGGATTGTTTTGCGTCAATTCCTTCATAGTATCATAGGTGTAACTTTTCCCTCCACGAGCTAATTCAATCGTTTCAATCTGCAAAAAAGGATTGTCTTCCACAGCTAATTCCAACATGTTGAGTCGATGTTTTGCATCAATCGTCTGTTTCTCATCAACATGAGGTGGCTGATAAGAAGGCATCAAAAATACGCGGTCAAGACCTAAATTCCGGCCAGCTTGTTCAGCCATCACTAAATGTGCAAGGTGAACGGGATTGAATGTTCCGCCCAAGATCCCTACTTGCTTTTTCTTCTCTAAGAATTGAGGCATTTCTTCAGGAAATAATTGTGAACGAACAAATGTCTTAGCTTGCGTATTCATCATGGTCACTCCTTATATTGCTTTTACTTCTTTTGATAGCCTTTGATACTTTTCTTTTGTGGAAGGTTTGTATAATACAATAACACGTCCAATGATTTGGACGATTTCGCAATCTATTTCTTTTTCTAATACTTGAGCTGCTTCTTCTACAATCTCATCTGTATTTTGAAGTAACGATACTTTGATCAGTTCTCTTTTTTCTAAAGCTTCTTCAATTTGAACGATCATTGCTGAATTGATCCCACCTTTTCCGATTTGAAAAATCGGCTGAAGATGATGCGCTTTGCTACGTAAAAAACGCTTTTGTTTTCCTCTTAAACTCATAATTTTCCTTCTTCCTTAAATCAATGCTTTGCGTTTCAATACATCTACACCCTTTGGCGCCCAGCCCGCAATTACTGCTGGCGCTGTTACAGTGATCCAGCCTAGACCGGCAAAAACGATGTCTGTTTTTTCTTTCACAGAAAAATCAAAACGAACAAGCTCCGGAAATGCCTCGACTTCATCAGGACGAGGAGGCTGTAATAATCCACCTACATGTTTTTGATAAAATTCGTCTGCTTTTTCCAGTTTCGTTCGATGAATATTTACATCATTTGACACATAAGCAATAAATGAAGCACGATTGCCGCTGATAAAATCAAATCTTGCAAGTCCGCCCAAGAAAAGTGTTTGCCCTTCATTCAGCTGATAAACTTTAGGTTTGATTTCTTTTAACGGTGCAATGATCCGCAAATCTTTTTTACCTAAGTAGTGCGCCATTTGATGGCGATGGATAATTCCCGGTGTATCAATCAAAAAATGCCCGTCATCTAAAGGAATCTCGATTTTATCCAAGGTCGTTCCTGGAAACTGCGAAGTTGTGATTACATCTTGTACTCCCGCTGTATTTTTGATGATTTGATTGATAAGCGTCGATTTTCCGACATTTGTTACTCCGACGATATAGACATCCCGTCCATCGCGGTATTCTTCGATTTTTTCTAATAGTTCCGTCATCTCATGAGATTTCTTAGCACTAGTTAATAATACATCTACTGGACGAATTCCTGCTTCGTAAGCACGTTCCTTCATCCATTGTGTTAATTTAGTTTTTTTCAATGATTTAGGTAATATATCCACTTTGTTCCCAACTAAAAGTACTGGATTGTCACCGACAAAACGGTGTAGTCCTGGGATTAGTGAACCATTGAAGTCAAAAATATCCACCACATTGACGATCAATGCATCTTTTTGCCCTAATTCATTCAGTAAGCGCAAAAAGTCGTCATCCGTCAATGAGACATCTTGGATCTCATTATAATGGCGTAATCTGAAACAACGCTGACAATAGACTTCCCCGGAAGCTAAACCTTTTTCCAAAGCCGTTTGCGGCGTGTATCCTAATTCACCGGGTTTGTTTGTTTGTATAACGGCACCACAGCCGATACATTGTAATTCTTCTGTCATTCGATTCCACCTCGCCAGCCCATATCAGGGTGTTTTGCTAATAGATAGGCCATAATTCTTTTTTCCCAAAAACGATTAAATTGTGTCTTCCAACTATCTGTTGCGATAATGGGTTTTACAAGGATGCTACGTATCCCTGCACGATTGGCTCCACGTATATCAGTCATAATCTGATCGCCTACCATTACTATCTCATCATCTGCTAAATCCAATTGTTTCTTTGCTATGTTGATCCCTCTTGCTAAAGGTTTCATTGCTCGTGCAACATACAAAAGATCAAATTTTTCAATCGCTCGCGCGACACGTTTTGAATTATTGTTTGAAACAACAACAACAGGGATTCCTGCATTTTTCATTTCTAAAATCCAAGTAAGCAACTCTTCTGTTCCATCTGGATTATTCCATGCAATCAACGTATTGTCTAAATCGGTCAATACTGCTTTGATGCCTAGATTCTTTAATTGGGCAGGTGTAATCTGATAGATGGCTTCTACCATCCATGTTGGTTTGTAATTTGAAAACATGCTGTCTCCTCATCTGCAAAAAATGAAGGAGCACATAAAGTACTCCTCAACCCCGTATTATACTGCATATCAGCAAAAAAAACTACCTCTATACTCGTTCGTCTTTCAGAAAAAGCATTTCTTTACAAAATGACCAAAAATAAAGATTGATCACAGAAAAATTTAGAAACAAAAAACAACTAAGCGAGCAAGAACCATTCTTTACTCTTTGCTTAGTTGTTAAACACCTAATATTGGCGGAACCTCTTGTATCGTTTTTCCAGTAATTCATGCTGGTCGAATCGAACAAGTTCCGTCAATCTTTCAATCAACGCTTTTTTCATAATGTGTGCGACTTTATATCGTGGCAACTGCTCGCCGTTGAACGTTTCAGGAATAACTCGATCAACGATTCCTAACTCGCGTAGTTCTGGCGCAGTAATTTTCATCAACTCAGCTGCTTCTGCGGCGCGACTACCGTCTTTCCACAAAATCGACGCAAATCCTTCTGGAGAAAGCACAGCATAAATCGTTTCTTCCAGCATCCAGACTTCATCCGCTAAACCTAGAGCAAGGGCACCGCCACTTCCACCTTCACCAATGATGATGGCGATGATCGGTACCTTTAAATCAGACATTTCGAGCAGATTTCTGGCAATAGCCTCTCCTTCGCCGCGCTCTTCTGCTCCTACACCGCAATATGCACCTGCTGTATTGATCAAGGTAATCACCGGTCTATTGAACTTTTCCGCTTGTTTCATCAGTCGTAAAGCTTTTCGATAGCCTTCAGGATGGGGAGAACCAAAATTTCTGCGGATATTTTCCTGCAGATCCCCTCCTTTTTGAATACCGATCACTGTTACCGGTTTGCCATCTAATCGAGCGATTCCACCAACAATCGCTTCGTCATCTGCAAATAAACGATCACCATGGCATTCCTCGAAAGAATCGAAGATCTCTTCAAAAAAATCCAAGCTTGTCCATCGTTCTTTAGCTCTTGCTAACTGAACGACATCATGTGCTGTCTTATCCACGATCTATCCATCCTTTCTGTGTATGCAATTCAAGAAGCGTATGGATTTTCTGCTTCAATTCCATGCGGGGAACAATCTGATCGACAAAACCATGAGATAATAAGAATTCAGCCTTTTGGAAATCTTCTGGAAGTTCCTGCTTGATCGTCTGTTCGATGACGCGTCTTCCAGCAAAACCGATCAAGCTTTGGGGTTCTGCTAGAATGATATCGCCTTCCATTGCAAAACTGGCAGTTACTCCTCCGGTCGTCGGGTCCGTTAAAACAGTTAGATAAAAAAGACCTTCATTGCTATGCCGTTTGACAGCAGCAGAGATTTTTGCCATCTGCATTAGAGAAAAGATTCCTTCTTGCATCCGTGCGCCACCTGAAGCTGTGAACAAGACGACTGGAAGACTTTCCTTTGTTGCTCGTTCGAATAATCTGGTGATCTTTTCTCCGACAATCGTTCCCATACTTCCCATGATAAAATTAGGATCCATCACTCCAATAATGAAGGGAATCCCCTGAATGGTTGCTTTACCAGTGAGGACTGCTTCATGAAGTCCTGTTTTATCTTGCATTTTTTTAATTTTTTCCGTATATTCGGGAAATGCTAGCGGATCTTTGGTTACAAGATCCGTATCCCATTCTTCAAAACTTTTTTCATCAATAATCAAAGCTAGACGCTGCCATGCACCGATTCGAAAAGCGTATCCGCAATGAGGGCATACTTTTTCTTCACCGATGTCTTTCGTATAAAGGATATGTTTGCAATTTGGACACTTTGCCCACATGTTATCAGGAACAGATGGCGAGTTAGCAGGTTTGCTCTCTCTATTAGGATTGATCCGAATATATTTCTTTTTCTTAAACAGAGCCATCTATGCGCCTCCTATCTCCGTTTCTGGTGTCCAATTCGGTAAAAATTCTTCTTGTAAAAATGCTGTGCTGTAATCACCTGCTATGACTGCAGGATGACTAATCAAATCCATCTGAAATTCTGCGTTAGTGATGATTCCTTCTGTGATAAATTCACTTAAGGCTCGCTGCATCTTCATTAATGCTTCAAAACGCGTATTTCCATGGACGATTATTTTTGCAATCATTGAATCATAATATGGCGGGATCGTATATCCCGGGTAAACTGCACTGTCTACTCGCAGTCCCATCCCACCTGCTGGAAGCAGTAAGTTTTGGATCTTCCCTGGAGAAGGAGCAAAATGGAAAGCAGGATTTTCTGCATTAATCCGGCATTCGATTGCGTGTCCTTGGAATACTACTTCTTCTTGACACACATTCAAAGGCTCACCGGCTGCTATCTCCACCTGTTTTTTTACTAAATCGATTCCTGTGACCATTTCTGTTACTGGATGTTCCACTTGGATTCGAGTATTCATTTCCATGAAATAAAAATCGCCTTCTTCATCCATCAGAAACTCGATCGTTCCGGCATTTTCATAATTGACTGCTTTAGCTGCTCGAACAGCAGCGTCTCCTAGTGCTTCTCTTTTTGTTTGTGAGATCACTACAGAAGGAGATTCTTCCAGTACTTTTTGATTATTACGTTGCAAAGAACAATCTCGTTCTCCTAAATGAATGACATTGCCAAAATGATCACCTAAAATCTGAACTTCTATATGGCGAGCAGGATAAATGATTTTTTCCAAATACATATCATCATTTCCAAATGCCGCTGCTGCTTCTTGCTGAGCTGAAGAAAAATGCTGTGGGAGCTCTTCTTTTGATTGAACTTTCCGAATGCCTTTCCCGCCACCACCTGCAGCTGCTTTCAGCATCACTGGATAACCAATTCTGTCTGCTATTTCCAATGCTTCTTCTACTGTAGATAATACACCAGTACTTCCTGGAATGACTGGGACATTTGCTTCTTGCATCAATTGACGCGCATTGATCTTATTTCCCATTGCATCGATCGTTGCACTTTTAGGACCAATAAATGTGATATTGCACTCTTCACACATGGAGGCAAATCGGCTATTTTCAGATAAAAAACCAAATCCTGGATGAATTGCTTCGGCTTTTGTCACGATTGCAGCGCTCAGTACTTCCTGAACATTCAGATATGAATCAACGGCTTTTGCCGGGCCAATGCAGATTGCTTCATCTGCTAACTGTGTATGAAGTGCTTCGGCATCTGCTTCTGAATATATCGCTACGGTTTGGATCCCTAGTTCGCGGCATGCACGAATGATACGTACAGCGATTTCACCGCGGTTAGCTATCAATACTTTAGAAAACATATTTCACCTATCCAATCATAAAGGTTAATTCCGCTTCGGCTACTTTTTTACCGTCTACTTTAGCGATTCCTTTGCCTATTCCGGCTGAAGCTTTCACTTTCAATATCTCAACTTCAAGGTATAAGGTATCTCCCGGTGTAACTTTCTTACGGAATTTTGCTTTGTCCAATCCGCCGAAATAAGCCGTCTTTCCCTTGAATTGTTCAAGAGAAAGTAATGCAACTGCTCCTGCTTGAGCCATTGCTTCAACAATCAATACCCCTGGCATAACAGGTTCTTCTGGAAAATGTCCTTGAAAAAAGGGCTCATTGATCGTTACATTTTTCTTAGCAACGATCCGTTCTCCTTCAACCATTTCTTCCACTCGATCAATCAAAAGCATTGGATAACGATGTGGAATGATTTCTTTTATTTCTTGTATGTTCATTGATTTCCCTCTTTCCTGCTTTGCTTATTTTTGCTGAATCCTAAAGAGTGGCTGTCCATATTCGACAACTGACTCGTTTTCTACAAGGATTTCTGTGATCACTCCGTCGGCCTCACTAGTTATCTCATTCATCAGTTTCATCGCTTCAATAATGCAGATAACTTCTCCTTTGGCAACTTGATCACCTACTTTTTTGAAAGCTGGTTTGTCGGGCGCCGGTTGCAGATAAACGATTCCCACGATTGGCGAAACAACCTCGATTCCATCAAATACTGCCGATTCTTTTTCTTTCATTGTTTCTGGAGCAGTTGTTGCTTGTTCAGGTATGACATTGACTGGCTCCGAAACTGGCAACGTTTCGTTTGTTTGAACCATATTCATGCCTCGACTTGTTTTATTTTTATTCATATACAATTCAAATTGACCTTCACGCAAATCGAATTCCGTTAGCGAGGATTGATCAAATTGACTGACTAATTCTCTGATTTCATTGATATCCAAAATTATTCCTCCCAGCGTTTCATGCACAGAACCGCATTATGTCCGCCAAACCCTAATGAATTACTCATTGCATAAGTAAAACTTGCAGGTTTGCTTTCGTTTTTGACAACTGTCAAGTCAATCTCAGGATCTTGTTTTTCTACATTGATCGTAGGTGGGATAAATTGATGTTCTAATGCCAGCAAAGTTGCCAAGGCTTCGATCCCGCCGGCTGCTCCCAATAAATGTCCAGTCATCGATTTCGTGCTGCTGACGTAAGTATCTCTGAAATTTTCACCTAATGCGATTTGGATTGCTTTTGCTTCTGCCTGGTCATTGGCTGGTGTACTTGTTCCGTGAGCATTGATATATCCGACTTGTTCCGGCTGTACACCAGCTTCTTCCATCGCAAGCTTCATTGCTTTAGATGCACCAGAACCATCTGGAGTAGGAGCTGTCATATGGTAAGCGTCACAGTTTGCACCGTATCCAACGATTTCTCCATAGATTTTGGCACCGCGAGCTTGTGCATGTTCTAAAGATTCAAGAACTAGAACGCCTGCTCCTTCACCCATCACAAAACCATTCCGATTTTCGTCAAACGGAATCGAACCACGATTAGGATCAGTTGATTCTGAGAGTGCTGTTAAAGCTGCAAATCCAGCAATCCCCATCTCACAAATCGTTGCTTCTGTTCCTCCAGCAAGAATGACATCAGAATAGCCATGTTTGATGTTACGGAATGCTTCCCCAATTGAATTCGTTCCGCTAGCACAAGCTGTTACGATAGCTGTACAAATACCTTTTGCACCTACGCGCAAAGCAATATTTCCAGCTGCCATGTTGGCAATCGCCATTGGTACGAACATTGGAGAAACTCGTTTTGCACCTTTTTCATGTAGACGAATAACTTGGTTTTCGATTGTTGGAAGACCACCGATTCCAGATCCGATGATGACGCCAAACCGGTCTTGATTCATTTTTTCTTTATCTAAACCGCTCATCTCCATTGCTTCTAAAGCAGCGTAGATTCCATAGATCGAAAACATATCCATTCGTTTGCTATCTTTTTTAATAAAATATTTATCGTAAGGGAAATCTTTGACTTCACCCGCTAAGGTAATCCCTGTTTCTGAAGCATCAAATTTAGTGATCGGTGCGATGCCATTCGTCCCCTCTTTTAAGCTATTCAAAAAGCTGTCTGCGTCATTTCCAATAGGTGAAGTGACTCCATAGCCAGTAATTACCACTCGATTCATTTGTTTGCTCTCCTTTTCTTATCCGTGCATGACCAATCCGCCATCGACATTGATGACTTGTCCGGTGATATATGGATTTTGTGCTAAGAAAACTGCTGTTTGTGCAATATCTTCTACTTGTCCGAAACGCTGCATCGGAATTTGCTTTTCCGCTTGTTCCTTGACTTTGTCTGCTAAAACTTCCGTCATATCAGTTGTGATGAATCCTGGCGCAATGGCATTACATGTAATGCCTCTAGTTGCAGCTTCTCGTGCCACAGATTTTGTTAATCCTACTACGCCAGCTTTACTAGCTGCATAATTTGCTTGACCAATATTTCCAATCAACCCAGATACACTAGAGAGATTAATGATGGCCCCTTCTCGCTGCTTCATCATTTTTTTCAATACGTGCTGCGTCATATTGAAGGTTCCAATCAAATTGATATCAAGACATTTTTTGAAATCTTCTGCATCCATTCGCATCACAAGTTTGTCATTTGTGATTCCGGCATTGTTTACTAACACATGGATCGATCCAAGCTTTTCTTCTGCTTCTTTGATCATTTGTCCCGCTTTCTCATAATCAGAGATGTCACCGGAAACTCCTACGCATTTTACACCGAATGCTTCGATTTCTTCTATCTTTTCTTTTGGAATCTCTCCGCGACCATTCAAAATGATATTTGCTCCAGCTTTTGCAAAAGCTAAGGCCATCGCTTTGCCGATTCCTCTTGTACTACCTGTGATAAATACATTTTTTCCTTTTACATCCATAACGTTCCTCCTTATAGTATTGCTATTGTTTCATCAAATGTCTGCTTATTCTCAACACGCAGAACTGGTATTGTTTTATCGATTTTTTTCATAAATCCGCTTAATACTTTTCCGGGGCCGACTTCGATGACTTGTTCGATGCCGATTGTTTTTAACTTATGGATACTCTCATAGAAACGAACAGGTTGCATGACTTGCTGTTCAAGTAGTCCCGCGATTGTTTCTTTCTTCATTATTTCCGTTGTTGTGTTGCTTATGATAGGAAAAGAAGGTTCAGAGAATTGAATCTGACTTAGGTCCTTCGCCAGTTTTTTTGCTGCCGGTTCTAAAATAGCTGTATGAAAAGGCCCGCTGACATTTAGAGGGATCATTCTTTTGAACCCTTTTTCTTTTAATAGTAAAACAGCTTCGTCTACTGCTTTTTCTTCGCCACCAATCACGATCTGCTGAGGTGTATTATAATTTGCAGGAGATACGATGCCGTACTTGCTAGCTTCATGACAGCTTTCCTCGATCGTTTCAATCGGCGCATTCATCACTGCAACCATTTTCCCGCTTCCAGCTGGGGCAGCTTCTGTCATATAAGCGCCTCTTTTTGCTACTAACGCAACTGCTTCAGTGAAGGATAGCGCATTACTAGCTACTAATGCCGAATATTCTCCTAAACTCAGTCCTAAAGCTGCATCTGGGATGATTCCATGCTCCTTCAATAAGCGATAATACGCGATGCTGACTGTTAGAATAGCTGGCTGTGTATATTGCGTCTGATCCAAACGTTCATTTTCTGTAAAGCAAAGTTCAGCCATATCGTAGCCGAGAATCTCACTTGCTTCATCAAATGTCTGCTTTACAACGGCTTCTTCATATAAATCTTTTCCCATACCTTGATATTGTGCACCTTGGCCACTAAATAAGAATGCTGTTTTCATGTTTTTCTCCAATATATCCAGAATATATGTTTGATTCTTCCTATTCAAAAAGGCCGAGACATTCCTATTTCAGGAAATGTCCCAGCCCCCAACCTAATTTTAATGATTATGCAGTTTGTTTTTCTACGTAAGTCACTAAATCTTGAACCGTTTTGATTCCGTCTTCTGTTTCGATTTTCACGTCAAATTCATCTTCAATTTCATTGATGATTTGGAATAAATCCAAGCTGTCAGCTTCTAAGTCTTCTTGGATGTCAGTAGTCAATTTGATTTCTTCAGTTTCTTTTCCTAATTCTTCTGCGATGATTTCTTGAATTTTTTCGAATACCATAATAATATATTCCTCCGATATTGTTTGCTTTTTATTTTTATAATTTAACAGTCTACAACTCCATGAGAATACTTCCCCATGTTAAACCTCCGCCATAGCCTGTAAATATTACTTTCTGCTGTTTTCCCAAGGTGATCTTTCCACTAGAAACTGCTTCATCCAATAAGATAGGGATGCTTGCAGCAGATGTATTCCCATATTTATCCATATTGGTCAGGAACTTTTCTTGCGGCATCTTTACTTTTCGGGCAATTTTCTCAATAATTCTGAGGTTTGCCTGATGCAAAAGCAGATAATCAACTGGTTTGTCTTTCATGACTTCTTGGATATTGTTTGCAACGTCTCGTACGGCAAAATCAAAAATATCTCTGCCAGTCATTTGCAAATAATACGAACCTTCTGAATCTTCTGAATAGAACGGATTTTTATTTTGCTGGTAGCCAGCGGTCAATGAACTACTTCTGGTACCGTCAGCTGCTAATTTTTCTTTCAGCAATTTTTTCTGTGGATTCGCTTCTAAGAGAATCCCACCTGCTCCATCGCCAAACAACACAGCAGTCGTACGATCAGACCAATCGATTAGCTTAGATAGTGTTTCACCACCAATCACCAGTCCCTTAGTTGAGCCGCAGCGGATCATTTTTTCAGCCATGCTTAACGCATAAACAAATCCTGAGCACGCAGCACTGATATCAAAAGCGATAGCATGAGTTGCTCCCAATTTCCCTTGTACTTGTGCTGCTACAGATGGTGTCGTGTAATCGGGCGACATTGTTGCTACTAAAATAAAATCCAAATCTTTAGGGTTTAGATTTTTCTGTTTTATCAATTTTTCCGCCACTAAAATGCATAAATCAGAAGTCTCCTGATTTGTTACACATCTTCGTTCACGAATACCCGTCCTTGTCGAAATCCATTCATCAGAGGTATCCATCATCTTGGAAAGATCATTATTAGTAATAATCTTTTCAGGAAGGACGCTGGCTGTTGCAGTAATCATTCCAAATTGTTCCATTAAATATCCTCACTTATAGTCTTGCAAGAAGTCGTGCAAGTTTTTCAGTGCATCCAGCAAGGCATGCTGTTCCTCCGTAGCCATTCCGTCTAAGATGTTCTTGACCATTTCACGATGAAAATGCTGATGGACCCGAAATAGTAACTTTCCTTTTTTCGTTAGTCCCAACTTTACAACGCGGCGGTCATCTTCACTGCGGATACGTTCGACATAGCCTTTTTTTACTAACTTGTTAATAGCAGTGGTCAAGGTCCCAACAGTAATTGATAGTTCTTTGGCTACTTCTGAAGTTGTTTTTTTCTTGTACATCCCGATTGCCTCGATCGTGTGCATCTCTGTGATTGACAGATCTTTGAATTGAGATTTTTTCAGCTCAGACTCTTCGATTGTCAAAATATCATTGAAGACACTAACAAGATAATCATTTACTGTTTTTAAATCTGGTTCCATGTTCCACCGTCCACTAATTAGTTTGATTATCAAATCTTTTGATGTTCAAACTATATCTTAACTTTTTTCAAAATGCAACCTTAAAAGATCATTTTTTTACTATATGAGCTTTTTTTAAGATTTTACTCATTTAAAACAACTGATAAATCAGCATTTATAATTTCTTTTATTAGAAAAATCATCTATCTCACATATTTTGATTATCAAAGTATTTTCTGTGAACAGAACTATAGAATTCCCTAAAACTTGTCCATTATTTCAAAATTTGTTATAGTCTTTTTATTCAAAGCGTAAAAGGAGATCCTATGTTAAAAGAAAAAATGAAAACTCTCCCCATGCTGCCGGGTGTCTATCTTATGAAAGACCGAGATGGTAAGGTCATCTATGTTGGTAAAGCAAAACGGCTCAAAAATAGAGTAAGCAGCTATTTTCATCAGAATAAACAGCATTCAAAAAAAGTATTACGTATGATTCATCATATAACAGATTTTGATTTCGTCGTAGTAGACACGGAATTAGATGCTTTATTGCTCGAGTGTCAATTGATCCAACATTACCGTCCTTTTTATAACCGACAAATGAATTATTTCAGTAATTATAATTATGTACATATTACCAATAAGGGATTTGTATTAACAGATACTCCTACGGCTCGAACATACGGGCCTTTTCGTCTCTATAAAAAAATGCCGTCTATTTTGCGTATAATGGAAGAAACTTATCAAATGCCTTGGTTGTCTGAAATTAGTTTGTTAGCTTTGCGAGCCCAGCTTTCTGACCTACAGGAAATGACTTTTGAACAGAAAAAAAAGGAACTCCAAGGGCTGTTTCAAGGCCGAAATAAAAAGCTACTGACTTACTTGAAAAAAAGACAACAACATTTCATCTATCAGTTGAATTTCGAAAAAGCCGGTATGCTTCAAAAAGATATCGAATTAGTTACTTATTTTATTAGACGGATCCAGGAACAAAAGCAGTTTTTAAGAACACCATCGCTCACCTTCAGCATGCCATTAGCAGCAGATGAGAGTCAGAAAAAGCACTACCTCGTTTGTTATGGTCAACTTGCAGAAACAATGATTGCCTCTGGTGACGTTTCTCCTGACTTCTATTATGAAAAGAAAGAAGCTCATTTATCTTTGAAACGTCAATTGTCAAAAGAAGAAATCGATCCTGTACAAATCTTGATCAGTTACCGCAAAAAATTAGAAAAAGAACAGTTTGAAATTGAACTGTTAAACAAAAAAGAAGCTGAAAAGCAACTAAATTAGTTGCTTCTCGGCTTCTTTTAGGCATCTTCAACTTCAAATGTCAATTATCCTAAAATTTATTGGATTAAGTCATAGATTTCCATCGCTACGATATCGATATTATCAAATTCGTATTGCTGATGAGTATCTGTTTCAGTTAATTCAAATGTATCGGTCGCTTTATCATAAGTTACTGTACACTTCTCTACGCCTTCTTTTTCAAAACGGCGAACTTGCAGTTCATTATCTGCTGACTCGACCATAGCCTCCAGTCGTTTTATGATTGCGACTAATTGTGAATGTGTCATCGGAGGTCCTCCTTTTCTTATTTCTGTTATATTGTATCAAAAGCATAGCCTACTTGCATTGATTTTCTCTAAAAAAACTCGTTTTTTATGATTTTTTTTCTGGTATTTTTCCTTCAGGCCACCAAAGTTTGATCAAAGCTTGGGTTCCGTCATTCTCAAAACCTTTATCTGCCAACTCTTCATATAGTTTCAATGCTTGGGTAGTTGCTGGCAATACAAGGTCCATTTTTTCTGCTTCTTCTAATGCAATCTTTAAATCTTTGATAAAATGTTTGACAAAAAAACCAGGTGTGTAATCTTCTTTTAAAATACGAGGAGAATAATTGCTTAAAGACCAGTTAGCTGCACTTCCACCTGAAAGCGTCTCAATCACTTTCTTTAAATCAAGTCCGTTTTTTTGTGCATAGACAAGCATTTCCGTCATTCCTGTCATCGTACCTGCAATCATGATCTGATTAGCCATTTTTGTATGCTGACCTTTCCCAGCAGAACCATGCAATGTAAATGTCGTACCAAATTCTTTGAATAAAGGCAGTACTTGATCATAAACGGCTTCTTCTCCACCGACCATGATCGTCAGTGTACCATTCTTTGCTCCTAAGTCACCACCGGATACCGGTGCATCTAACGCATCTGCGCCTTTTTCTTTTGCTGTTTTTGCAATTTTTTCTGCCAGGCTTGGTGTACTTGTAGTCAAGTCAACTAAAATATGTCCTGAGATATCTGCAGAAAAAATCCCCGACTGTCCATAGTAGATTTCTTCTACATCTTTGGGGTAACCTACCATTGTAAAGAGAATATTACTTTGTTCTGCTACCGCTTTTGGTGTATCTGCCCAGATAGCTCCTTCTGTTACTAAAGGATCAGCTTTTGCTTTTGTCCGATTATAGACAGCTACTTCGTGTCCTGCTTCTAGTAGATGGCGTGCGACAGCACTTCCCATGACGCCTGTTCCTATAAAACCAAGTTTCATTTTTTCGACCTCCTAAAAATCAAAAATCCTTGCTTCTATGCTAGTATACGCTAGAAACAAGGATTTTTTCATAAAAAATGTTTGAATTTTATCTTTTAAATGAATTTAATTTTATTTTGATTCGTTCAATCGAGTCTTCTTCTTCTTTTCTTCGCATCTCTTCTTCATGATAAACAACCATGTCTTGATAAAATTCGATCATAGCTTCGCCGAAATGTGTAGATGAAATATCATAAAGTTTAGCTTCTAAAACTTTTGGATCTTTAGGAACTTCACTGGAAATATAATCAATAAGTGCTGGTGCAAAGTCTTCGTCGGTTTCAAAAGTTTTCCCTAATGAAGGATGATCGAACAATCGGTTCAAATAAGCATTTCCTTCCACGACACAAGGTGTTCCGGCTGCCATCGCTTCTGTATAAGTAAGCCCTTGTGTTTCTGAAGTAGAAGCACTGACAAAATAATCTGCCGCTTTATAATAAAGTGCTACATCATTGTTGTCCACTTCTCCTGTGAACTGCACAAATTCTTCTAACTGCAGTTCTGAGATCAATTCCTCTAACTCTTCTACATAAGGTCCTTTTCCTACGATAACTAATCTGGCGTTAGGATAAGCGGAGATGACCTGAGGAAACCCATTAATCAAGGCTTGGATATTTTTCTCATAAGAAATCCTGCTTAAAGAAAGAATCATCAAATGGTTTTCCTGAAGACCTAGTGACTCCCTTAATTTGCTGATATCCTGCTGAGTGATATCAGAACGTTTGAATTTTTCAATGTCGATACCAGTAGGAATCACGCGAAGCGGTGCTATTACACCATAACTGCGTAATGTATCAATAACACGTTCACTTGGACAAACTACACCTGTCGTATGATTTGCAAATAATCTAGACAAGTATTTTACATGGGATTGCCTGATCACTTTTCCTTTACCGATATAATGAAGGTAGTCTTCATACATCGTATGGTAAGTATGGATCAGAGGTATTTTCAACTTCTTAGCTACCATCTTCCCAAGTATCCCTGCTCCGAATTCTGTATGGGTATGAATAAGATCTAGTTCTAGTTCTTTGGCAACCAAATAAGCATACCACATGCCTCTAACAACAACTCTTCGATCCTTGAAAGAAATAAATGGTACACTTGGCATTCGAATCACATCTTTTTCCAACTTATCCGCATTAGGATCGGTCGTTGTAAAAATATAGACTTCATGCCCATGTCTTTCTAATTCTTGTTTTAATGTTTTGATCGATGTAGCAACTCCGCTGACTTGCGGAAAGTAGGTATCGGTAAAAAAGCCGATTTTCATGTTTTTCGCCTCCAAACTAGTCCTTGATCTGATTTACTTTTTTTAATTTGCTAGAGACTTTTTCATTCAGTACACTTTCGTATACATTTTTAAGTTCTTCACCGATTTTATTGATACTTCGCTCTTTTGCTGTTTGATAACCGGCTTGTGTCGTACTCGGTAGTTCTTGATTGGTAATCTGTTGGATCAGTCGGATAAATTCTTCGTTTGTCTTCCCCATATAGCAGTTCTTGCTATCTTCTAACCAGCCATTATACACTGGAATATCTCGAACAAGTACGTTTTGTTTGCTTGCTAAAGCTTCTAAAACAACGATCCCTTCTGTCTCTTCATAAGAAGGGAAAAAGAATAGATCTGCACCTGAATACGCACCTTCTATGATCTCTCCACGAATGTAACCAGGAAACAGGACATTTTCAGGATGATCTTCTTTTACAATTTTCCGGATGTTCCGAGGAATCGAGTACATGGGAACATGACCAAACCAAATAAATGTGTATTCGGGCATCTTCTTAGCAATTTCTACGAAATCAATGATTCCTTTACGTTCGAAAAACAAACCGACACAAATGATTACTTTTTGATCCGGAGACAGTTTGAAATATTCTCTGAACTTTTGTTCTTTCATTGGATCAGGGCGATATTTCTCTAAGTCGATCCCATTGGAAATAGCTTGAATCGGCACACGGATACCATAGCTTTCCAACAACTGTTTTGAATAAGGTGTTGGCGTGATCAGATAGTCCGCTTTTTGGTACAATCCTACCAGATATTTTTTTACGATAGGAGAAAGCTGGTTCGATCCGATAAAGGAATTTCGGAAATCTTCCTCTGTAGAATGCGCATGATAGACAACTTTTTTTCCTTCTCTTCTGGCTTTATTGACCATATTATGACTATTGATTCCGTATGTATTGATGTGCAGGATGTCATAATCTTCTTTTTCATCTAGTGTATAAGAGATACCGACTTCCGTCAGAGCACGTTTTTGATGATCAAGCGCACGCCCGATTCCAGATTTTGCAAGCATTTTTTCACTTTCAAAATATAATAATACCTTCACCTTACGTCCCCCTTCACTTATATAGTATAACATAGCCTACAAACTGTCACTCAAACTTAAGCCCTATTTTTGTCTATTCTTACTGACAAAAACGTTTTCTTAAAAAAGAACAAAAAAACTGGCGTAGCTCTTTTACAAGCCACACCAGCTTTTGATACGTTGTTTATTTTACATATTCATGAACAAGTTCAACGACTTCTTCCATCGTATCGCATTCTTTCAATGCACGATCAGCAAGTTCAGCCATTTTCGCTGTGTCCAAGCGTTTCATTAAACTACGCGTTTTAAGAATAGATGTCGCACTCATTGAGAACTCATCTAGACCCATACCTACTAGCAATGGAACAGCTGTTTGATCTCCAGCCATTTCTCCACACATACCTGCCCATTTTCCTTCAGCGTGTGCTGCATCAATTACATTTTTGATCAAACGTAAAATTGATGGGTTATATGGTTGGTACAAGTAAGAAACGCGTTCGTTCATACGGTCTGCTGCCATTGTGTATTGAATCAAATCGTTCGTACCTACAGAGAAGAAATCTACTTCTTTTGCAAACTTGTCTGCTAAGACTGCTGCTGCTGGAATCTCGATCATGATGCCGACTTGGATCGTATCAGATACTTCCTTGCCTTCACTGATCAATTTTTGTTTTTCTTCTTCAAAGATCGCTTTTGCTGCGCGGAATTCTTTGAGTGTAGCTACCATAGGGAACATGATACGTAAGTTACCATGAACAGATGCACGAAGCAATGCACGCATTTGTGTACGGAACATTTCGTCGCCTTGTTCAGATAAACTGATACGCAATGCACGATATCCTAAGAATGGATTCATTTCATGAGGTAATTGCAGATATGGTAGTTCTTTATCTCCACCGATGTCCATTGTACGAACAACTACAGGTTTTCCTTCCATACCTTCTAATACAGCTTTGTAAGCTTCATATTGGTCATCTTCTGTTGGGAAGTCTGGAGAATCCATATACAGGAATTCAGTACGGTACAGACCAACTGCTTCTCCACCATTATTATGGACACCAACTAGATCTTTTGGTGTTCCGATGTTTGCAGCTAATTCAAAATGCTTGCCGTCAGCTGTGACAGTTTCTGCATTTTTTAATTTTTCCCATTCTGCTTTTTGTGCTGCGTAATCTGCACCTGCTTTTTCAAATTCAGCTTTTTGTTCATCTGTAGGATCGATGATTACATCGCCTTCGATCCCGTTGACAGCCAAAATATCGCCTTCTTTGACTTTAGCAGTAATTTCTTTTGTCCCAACGATTGCTGGAATTTCTAAAGAACGTGCCATGATAGCAGAATGTGAAGTACGTCCACCAATGTCTGTTACAAACGCTTTTACAAAATTGCGATCTAATTGTGCTGTATCACTTGGAGTCAAGTCATGTGCAACAACGACCACTTCTTCGTTGATCATTGATGGATTTGGTAAAGTAACGCCTAATAAGTGCGCTAAAATACGTTTAGCAACGTCACGAATATCTGCAGCACGCTCTTGCATATAAGCATTATCTTCCATTGCTTCGAACATACCGATATACATATCCGTTACTTCTTTTAGCGCTGATTCAGCATTTACGCTGTTGTCTTTAATATTTTGCTTGATTTGACCTACCATTTCTGGATCTGAAAGAACCATCAAATGGGCATCAAATACTTGCGCTTCTGCTTCACCTAAGCTTTGCGCTGCTTTTTCACGAATTTGCTGCAATTCTTCAGTAGATTTAGCTAATGCAGCATCCAAACGAGCTTCTTCAGCCGCAGTATCTTCTACTGTTGCCTTACTGAATGTTAAATCCGGTTGAACTAGCAGGTAAGCTTTTGCAACGGCTACACCGTCACTAGCGGCAATCCCTTTTAGCATTTCAACCATTATTCAGATAAGCCTTCTTTCTTCATTGTTTCAACGATTGCTGCCATTGCATCAGCTTCGTCAGCACCTTCTGCAGTAATAGTAACATCAGAACCTTGACCTACACCTAAAGACATAACGCCCATGATTGATTTCAAGTTTACTGATTTACCTTTATACTCTAAGTTTACATCAGAGTTAAATTTGCTTGCTGTTTGTACTAATAGTGTAGCTGGACGAGCGTGGATCCCAGTTTCTGCTACTACGTGAAATTCTTTCTTTTCCATATTAATCGGTCTCCTTTAAGTGAGTGTTGTTTTTATGTGAGGGTTTTCTTTTTTAGTAATTCAGAGAATCCTAACAAATGCCACCCTTTCATCTGTAAAGATTAACATTTTTTTTCGTTAGATACAACAGTTTTCATTCAATTTCAGATAAAAGTATTCAAATTATTCCGGATTCTTTTTCATCCTTTTCTTCACATTTTATAACAAACGTGTTTATTTTCTTTTTCTTGTCGCTTTCTCTTCTCCTGACGTTTATCATTCTTTCCTTTGACCCTCTTTGTTTTCATATGAAACGAATTACTTGCTTCCCTTTTTATTTTTAGTATAATAAGAGTTAAAGGTCAGGAATGGTCAATAGAGATTTCACCTTTTCTACCTCATAAATCTCTTAAAAAACTAGGGGTTATTCTTTTACCTCATGAAAAACGAGATGTAAAATATGGATGTACCCATTTTTGTGAAAGGACGTGAATGATTCATGCTTTGTCAAAACTGCGGCAAGAATGAGGCAACGATTCACTTGTATGCCACTGTCAATGGTCAGCGGACACAACTCGATTACTGTCAGAGCTGTTATCAAAAAATCAAAAATCAACAAAATGGAGGTCTGACTAATATGGCCCAAAATGATCCATTTGGATTTGGCAGTTTGGACGATCTTTTCCGTTCCATGTCTCGCCAAATGCAACAGCAAGGAAATTATGAGCAAACACCACCAACACAATTTGGCGGAAACAACAACTTCAATGGTGGTCAGCCACCTCAAGGCAATACAGAAGGTTTATTGGGAGAATACGGAATCAATATCACAGAACAAGCACGACAAGGTGATATCGATCCTGTGATCGGACGCGATGACGAAATCAAACGAGTCATTGAAATTTTAAATCGCCGAACCAAGAACAATCCTGTCTTGATTGGAGAACCAGGTGTTGGTAAAACAGCAGTTGTTGAAGGTTTAGCACAAAAAATCGTAGATGGTGATGTACCGCAAAAATTAATGGACAAAGAAGTCATTCGTTTAGATGTCATATCTTTAGTCCAAGGTACTGGTATACGAGGACAATTTGAAGAACGTATGCAAAAATTGATTGAAGAGATCCGTCAAGCAGAAAATGTGATCCTATTCATAGATGAAGTTCACGAAATCGTCGGTGCTGGTTCTGCTGGTGATGGAAATATGGATGCTGGTAATATTTTAAAACCAGCTTTAGCTCGAGGAGAATTGCAAATGGTTGGTGCTACTACCTTAAATGAGTACCGCATCATCGAAAAAGACGCTGCTTTAGAACGTCGTATGCAACCTGTACGGGTAGATGAACCAACTGTCGAAGAAACGATCAGTATTTTGAAAGGTTTGCAAAAACGTTATGAAGACTATCATCATGTAAAATATACTGATGAGGCCATCGAAGCAGCCGCAACTTTATCCAATCGTTACGTCCAAGATCGCTTCTTGCCGGATAAAGCCATCGATTTGCTAGATGAAACAGGTTCTAAGAAAAACTTGACGATCCAAATCGTTGATCCTAAAACAATCGAGAAAAAACTGCAAGAAGCAGAAGAACAAAAAGTTTTAGCTTCTCGAGAAGAAGATTTCGAAAAAGCAGCTTATTATCGCGATCAGATCAATAAACTTCAAAAAATGAAAGAACGTCAGCTCACTGAAGAGGAAACACCTGTGATTACCGAAAAAGATATGGAAAAAATCGTTGAACAACGGACAGGTATTCCAGTGGGTGAATTAAAAGAAAAAGAACAGACACAACTGAAAAACTTAGCAGATGACTTGAAAGCTCATGTCATCGGACAAGATAACGCTGTAGATCGAGTAGCGAAAGCGATTCGCCGAAACCGTGTTGGATTAAACAAACAGAATCGTCCAATCGGCTCCTTCTTATTTGTTGGACCAACTGGTGTAGGTAAAACAGAGCTTGCGAAACAACTTGCCTACGAACTATTCGGTTCACAAGATTCAATGATTCGTTTCGATATGTCTGAATATATGGAAAAACATAGTGTCTCTAAATTGATTGGTTCTCCTCCAGGTTATGTCGGATACGAAGAAGCTGGTCAATTAACAGAAAAAGTACGGAGAAATCCTTACAGTCTTGTCTTGTTAGATGAAGTAGAAAAAGCTCATCCAGATGTTTTGCATATGTTCTTGCAAATCTTAGATGATGGTCGATTGACAGATGCACAAGGAAGAACGGTCAGCTTTAAAGATACGATCATCATTATGACAAGTAATGCCGGAACTGGTAAAGTAGAAGCAAACGTTGGTTTTGGTGCGGCACGCGAAGGTGTTACTCGTTCTGTATTGAACCAATTAAACAACTACTTTACACCAGAATTTCTGAACCGTTTTGACGGGATCATCGAATTCAGTGCATTATCAAAAGAAAACTTGATGACAATCGTCACACTAATGCTAGACGATGTCAACCAAATGCTGGCAGCACAGCAACTTCACATCGAAGTTCCTACGAATGTCAAAGAAAAATTAGTTGACTTAGGCTATGATCCATCTATGGGTGCTCGTCCTCTTCGACGCACGATCCAAGAACAAATCGAAGATGGTATCGCTGAATTTTATCTTGATCACCCTTCTATCCATGAGTTGAAAGCAAAACTGGATAAAGATGGAAAAATCATCGTTACTTCTAAACCAGAACGTTTGGCTAAAGAATCAGCCGAAGAAACGGCTGAATAAATCCAGTTTTATAGCGTGAGACGGTATTTCTTTGAGAAATGCCGTCTCATTCTTTTTTCAGAAAAGTCAAAATACTGTTCATTTTATAAAAAAGAAATTATAATAAGAGAAACAAGCAATTAAAAATACATAAAAGAGGTGAGCGCCATGAAATTGGTAAATGTAACAAACAGCCATTCCCGTCTTGTATTAAACCAGCTTGAAAACACTGATGCCCATCTAGTCAAGGTCTACACAGCCGGAAATACCACTATTGTCTACACTGAAGCCCCTGAACATAATGAAATTCTGCTGATCAATGACAAACGTAAAATCCAGCCGAAAGAAATCGAAGATGCTAAAAATTATTTCTTAGATAAAATCAAAGACGCCGTTTACCACGAGGATGAAATCAAAGTAATCGAATTGGCAGGCCTTGTTGAAATCTCGATTCCAAAACATGAATTAGGCGCTACATTAGCCGTGTAAACAAATTTTGAACATAATAATTAAAGAGCGTGGGACAAAAGTAAAGAACACTTTTGTCTCACGCTCTAAACACGTATAAACGGCGGAAGCAGAAGCAACTCCTTCGGAAATAAGCTAAAATTCACGAAAATTGCTTTTCAAATTTTTGTGAATTCCAGCTTATTTCTTGGAGTTAAACGCTTCTGTCTCAGCCTCTTTTTCTTTCTAGCTTTTTGATTTTTCTCTTTTCTTTTGTACTTTTCTCTTTTCATTTTCAGTTCTACGTGTGTCTTTATTTTTAACTTTTTCCTCTTTATGGATGATTGATCGTACTTTTTGTGCAATTTGCTCGTTTTTGTCCCAGTCTTTTACATCTAATAATCGACATAATCGTAACATCTCTTCTTTTTTCTGTTTTTTTCTTTCACGTCTTTGCCATTCTGTTTCCATGTGTCACACTCTCCTTTCTTTAATCATATGTACGCAAAATAATTTTTATATTTTTTTGATTAGACATTTCTATGATTTTAAATAGTAAAAAGAGCCGTCACGGAAAATCCGTCACGGCTCTAAACAAAATATGAGAGGCTGTTTTTGTTTGGCTATTCTTATTACTTGATGCAGGGCAGCTTGTGTCAAGACTTCTTTACATCAAACTTTTTAATTTTACATTGGGATATTTATCCGCAAACCAGCGTTCTGCAAATTGGTTCTCGAATAAGAACAACGGTTGGTCGAAACGGTCACGAGCCAAGATATTGCGACTTGAACTCATCTTCTCATCCAAATCTTCTGGATCGATCCAGCGAGCGATTTTGTGTCCCATTGGAGACATGATTACTTCGGCGTTATACTCATTTAACATACGATATTGGAATACTTCGAATTGTAGCTGACCAACAGCTCCAATGATATATTCTTCCGTTAGATATGTTTTATAAAGCTGAATCGCTCCTTCTTGAACTAATTGATAGATTCCTTTGTGGAAGGATTTTTGTTTCATGACATTTTTTGCAGTCACTTTCATAAACAGCTCTGGAGTAAATGAAGGGAGTTCTTCATAAGCAACTTTTAGTTTTCCTTCGAACAATGTATCCCCAATCTGATAATTGCCTGTATCATATACACCGATGATATCGCCTGCTACTGCTTTTTCGACGTTTTCTCTCGAATCTGCCATAAATTGTGTGACATTGCTTAATTTCAGTTTTTTATTTGTACGTTCCAACCAGACATCCATTCCTCGTTCGAATGTTCCAGAACAGATTCGGACAAAAGCGATTCGGTCACGATGGGCTGGATTCATATTTGCTTGGATCTTGAATACGAAACCTGAAAATTCTTCCTCATAAGGACTTACCATCTGATCATCTTGTGTTTTGTGTCCATAAGGAGCTGGTGCCAATTCAACGAAAGTCTCTAAAAAAGTCTGTACACCGAAGTTAGTCAATGCAGAACCAAAAAATACTGGTGTCTGATCGCCACGAGCAATTTTTTCTTGATTAAATGCATCTCCAGCCTCTTTGATTAGTTCTACTTCTTCTAAGACTTGTTCATATAAGGAATTTTCAGTTAGAGGATGATTTTCGGGAAGCAGTCCATCTTCATCCAATTCTACTAATCGTTCATCCTGATAATTTTCCGGACGATAAAACTCTACACGATTATGGTAGATATCATAAAGACCTTCTAGCCCTTTACCCATACCGATTGGCCAATTCATCGGATAAGATTCGATATCTAATAGCTCTTCTAATTCTTCTAACAATTCCAATGGTTCACGACCATCACGATCTAGTTTGTTGATAAAAGTAAATATCGGGATGCCACGTTTTTTTACAACTTGGAATAATTTCTTTGTCTGTGCTTCGATCCCTTTTGCACTATCGATTACCATGACCGCACTATCCACGGCCATCAAAGTACGATAAGTATCTTCAGAAAAATCTTCATGTCCTGGTGTATCCAAGATATTTACTCGTTTCCCTTGATAATCAAACTGCATAACAGAACTAGTAACAGAAATCCCACGTTGTTTCTCGATTTCCATCCAGTCTGATTTGGCAAAATTACCTGTTTTTTTGCCTTTTACGGTCCCGGCTTGACGGATAGCCCCACCAAACAATAGTAATTGTTCTGTAATCGTTGTTTTCCCAGCATCCGGATGGGAAATGATCGCAAAAGTTCTGCGATTGTCCACTTGTTGCTTTAATTTTGGATTATTCATAACCTAACTCCATTTCTTCCATTCAATTATTTATATTTTCTCTAGGCACAGATTGTCCGATCTCTTAAAGAAAGACAATTTCATATAGGGCTGTGACAAAAGCCGTGTAGCAGTCTCTTTTTCCGAGTAAACGGCGTTCTAGAGACAGCCTATCAGCAATAAGCCCACCCAAGCCAAAAATACGAAAAGCTGTTTTTGCTTGGCTGCTCTTATTACTTAATGCAGGATAGCTTTTTCACAACCTTTGTCAACTACTACAACTGAATCAGTATAGCATGGATTCAGCGAATGAAAAAGCCACCAAACCATAAGAGTCAAATATTTTTTTGTCAGCTGACTAAAAGAAAAGACGTGTTGCTTGTTTATTCAAGCAACACGTCTTTCATAACCAAGTTTCCAATTATCTTCTTGGCTCGTCATCTTCGAATTCTTTTCTGAAGTATCTTCGTTCTTCTTCAGGTTCCGCTTCTGTTTCTTCCGGATCATGAAAAATGACACGGATTTTAAGGATTCGAGAACCTTCCATTTCTTCAGAAACCAGCGTAATATTATCGACATCAAACGATAACTTTTCGCCTTCATCCGGAATCATGCCTAATGCTGTAATCAAATAACCAGCCATCGTATCTACATCACTCATATGCAGATCACTGTCAAAAGCTTCATTGAACTCATCAATCAGCATACGTCCTTGGATGATATATTCGTGTTCATCGATTTTTTCATAAAGATTCTCAACTTCATCTGATTCATCATCGATTTCTCCGACGATTTCTTCTAAAAGGTCTTCTAGTGTTGCTAACCCAACGACGCCGCCATATTCATCTAATAAAATAGCCATCTGATTCTGCGTCTTTTTCATTTCATATAACAGATCATCAATAAAGACCGTTTCAGGAACGAATAAAGGCTCCTGCATGATTTTCTTGATATCTAAATTATCAAAGCCGAATTTATGGGCAGCTTTTAGTAAATTCTTTGTATGAAGGATTCCGACTACTTTATCTTTGTCTTCGTTATAAACAGGGATTCTTGAATAGTTTTCGGATAAAACTTCATTCACATTTTCTTCCACAGTGTCGTTGATATCAATCATAAATGCATCCGTTCGTGGGACCATGACTTCTCGGGCAACTTTCGTATCAAGAGAAAAAACCCCTTGGAGCATTTCTAATTCTTCATTATTCAATACGCCTTCGTTTTCAAGCATATAACGCATTTCATCTCTGGTCATTTTTGAATCTTCATCATCAAAAGTCATCGGCGTGATACGCGCCAATAAACTTGTGGAAGCAGAAAGCAGCCAGACGAAGGGCTTAGCTACTACACCAATCAAGCGTATCAGCCCTGAAGTGAACTTTGCGACTTCTTCTGATTTATTTAAAGCAATACGTTTAGGGTACAATTCTCCAAAAACAATCGATACATAGGTCAAAATAGCCAGCACAATGATATTTGCAATATTTTTTGCCGCTGTGCCGCCACCTAATACCGGAGCTAACCGTTCCGATAAAGTATTAGCTAGTGAAGCACCAGACAAAATGTTGACCAAAGTGATTCCTACTTGGATTGTCGATAGGAAATTATTTGGATTCTGCAATATTTTTAAAAGCTTTTGAGATTTCACATCTCCTTCATCAGCTTTTTGCTCGATTCGATTCTTATTGATCGAAACAACAGCAATTTCGGAAGCTGCTAAAAAAGCATTGATCAATGTCAAAACGATCAATAATAAAATCTGCGCTAACAGCGACTGACTCTCAGGGTCAGCATTCATAATCGCATTCTCTCCTTATAAAATTAATTTTTAGTTTACGATAGAAAAAAACGTGGCACTATAGCCACGTTAAAATGGTATCACAAAGCAATTTTCTTTGCAATAAAAACAAGTGTACTAAAACTACCTACGAGGTCGTAGTAATTTTCTTCTTGTTTTCATTTTGCTTGTCTTCTTTGACGATTTTGATTATATAGGAAATGATCGTCTTGCAGATTGCGTAAAAAGGAACACCTAAGAAGATACCAAGCAATCCGGCAATATTTCCAGCTACTAGAAGAACGATAATGATCGTTAATGGATGGATTTTCAGTGATTTCCCAATTACATTAGGATAAATGATATTCCCATCCAACTGTTGGACGATTAGCACAACCACACAACAAAGTAATGCTTTTACCGGATCATTGAAGACTGTTACTAGAAATGCAGGTGCTAGTCCTAGATAAGGTCCTAAATATGGAATTAGGTTTGTCAATCCCGCAATGACCCCAAATAAGAAAGCATAATCCACACCAATTACCATATATCCTAAAAATGTGAAGGTACCAACGAATAAACATTCGATTGCTTGTCCGCTAATGTAATTAGCCAATGTTTTATTCAGTTGCCCCAATAACTCCACAATTTGGTTTCTTCTTTTTTCTGGGAAAAACTGTTGGATGTTTGGCACTAGTTTTTCTCCGTCTTTCAACATATAGAACAAGATGAATGGTGCTGTAATGATTACTACGGTTGCCGAAGCGATCGTTCCAACGATCGAACCTAAACTATTGGATACTCCACTAAGGAATTGCTGAATGATTGTCCCGTAAGAAATGTCTAATTGCTCAAAATATTTATTGATATCTACTTCCTTGAACAAAGGCAATTCGGCTACCTCTTTTAACCAGCTTTCTACCTGTTTGATGAAATCAGGCATATTAGATGCCAATGAGGAAATTTGCTGTACTAGACTTGGGATGACACTAAGTAAAATCCAAATAATTGCTGCAACTAAAAGGAGCAGCACAATTGCGACAGCCCATATTCTTTTGATTTTTGCTTTCATCAACAGCTTGACAATAGGATTCAATAAATAGTAAAGAAAGCCTGCAATCAGTACAGGTGCAAATAACGTGGAAAAAAATGTCCCGATCGGTTCGAAAATAAAGTTTATTTCTGATGAAATCATGATCAATGCAGCTATGATCAATAATTCAAGCGACCAAAACATTAGTTTAGACTGTCTAAGTTTTTCAAACAATAGATTTCCTCCTTTCTTTCTTACTAGTATATATTATATTCGTTAAAAATTCTTTTATTCTTTTTTTATTTTTGAAAACTTGCCATACTTTTTATTTGTTTTATTTTCCAGTATACTATACGAAAGGAAGGTGGCTAGACCATGAAAGTTGTACAAACAAAAGATACAATGAGCAATATTTACTTAGATGCTGTACGGATCAGGCATCAAGTTTTTGTAGTCGAACAGGGTGTGCCTTTGTCTCGAGAAATAGACAAAGATGAAGCCCATTGTATCCACTTCGTCCTGTACTCAGATAAAAAAGAACCGCAAGGAACTGTACGTCTTTTGCCTTTAGAAAACGGAAAAATGAAATTACAGCGGATGGCGATTCTTTCTGAATACAGACACCAAGGGTTAGGAAAAATATTGATTGAAGAAGCAGAAAACTTTGCTAAGAATCAAGGCTATAATACGATTTTATTAGGGGCACAATCCACAGCTGAAACTTTTTACGAAAAACTAGGATATACAGCTTACGGCGATCCTTTTGAAGATGCTGGCATGCCTCATATTTATATGAAAAAGACTTTATAAAAATTTATTTCGAAAAAAGCAAAAAACAGCAAGCTTTTGAGAAAAATCTCTCACTGGCTTACTGTTCTTTTTTGTGTTTACTTACGCGACAATTGCTTGTAACGGTTATACCAAATATCAATATAGCCTTCCGAGAACGGGCCATCTCCATTATTGATCCAGTCAACCAGAATCTTCACATTTTCTTTTAGGATGAAGTCAATATCGTTCGGGTAATTCATCATTTTGCTGTGCATCTCATATTCATCGACATCCAATAGTCGTTTCTCGCCGTCAGGAAATACCTTGATATCCAAGTCATAGTCGATATATTTCAAGGCCTCATCGTCCAGCAAAAAAGGTGAAGCTAGATTACAATAATAGGAAACCCCCTTTTCTCTGATCATTGCTATTACATTGAACCAGTATTTTTTATGAAAATAAACAATCGCTGGTTCGCGCGTTACCCATCGGCGTCCATCAGATTCAGTGACTAATGTGTGATCATTCACGCCGATCATAGAGTGTTCGCTTGTTTTTAATACCATGGTATCTCGCCACGTTCGATGCAATTTGCCGTCGTGCTTGTAACTTTGGATCGTCACAAACTCTCCTTCTTTTGGAACTCCCATAGCAACCCTTCCTTAAGCAGCATTTTGTGCTTTGTGTTTGGGTGTTCATTACACCGACATCATAATTATTATATCAATAAAAATGAGCTTTGCCTAGAAAGGATTCCTATTGTTTCGATTTTTCTCTAACTGATCTACCAGTTTCATTTGGACCTTAGGAAAAACGACCGAATCAAATGCATCAGGCTTCAACCACTTCGAAGTTTTGTTCTCGGTAAATTCTTGTTCTGCTCCCTCGGTTGCCCGTCCGTAAAAAAGGAGAACATGCCATTTCAGATGACTAAAAATATGAGTAACTTCTCCTAAATGTCGTGTCTGCCAAACAAAGAGTTCCTGCTTTTCAAATGGGAGATTTTGCTCTTCTTCTGCTACTAGGTCATCAAACAGATCGATTTCTGGCTTTGTTTCCCATTCTTTTTTCAATCGCTCATACTCCTCTTGTGTCACTTCCATCATTGGAAATGTCCACATATTCGCCAGCAATTTTTGGCTATCTCTTTCTTCAAAATAATACGCTCCAGAATGATTTTGAAGAGCTGCACTGATATAATAAACGTCTTTTGGCTTTGCTTTTTTTGTTTTTACAGGAAAACTCGTTTGGATTCCTCGTTTGTTAGCTAAACAAAAGGCTTGGATCGGACAAGTCTCACACTTTGGAGAAGTTGGTGTACAGATAGCTGAACCTAGATCCATCATTGCTTGGTTGAATTCACCTGGATGCTTTTCATCAATGATTTTCCGCATCGCTTCATCAAAGATTTTCCTGCTAGAAGCTTTTGCGATGTCTGCTTCAATGCAAAACAATCTGCTGACTACTCGCATCACGTTGCCGTCAACTGCAGGTTCTGGAAGTCCAAATGCGATACTTGCAATCGCGCCTGTCGTATATGGTCCTATTCCCTTCAATGAGCTAATTTCTTCAGGCGTTTGCGGCATTTCCCCATCAAATTCTGACATGATCTGTTTAGCAGCAGCTTGGATGTTCCGGGCTCTTGAGTAATAACCAAGGCCCTCCCATGCTTTTAAAAGCTTTTCTTCTGGAGCATTTGCTAGCTCTTCAATTGTAGGAAACCATTCCATGAAACGATAAAAATAATCGATCACTGTGTCTACTCTGGTTTGCTGAAGCATGATCTCAGAGATCCAGATACGATAAGGATCACGATTATAGCGCCAAGGCAGGTTTCTTTTTTCTTGTTCATACCATTGAATGAACTGATCTTGAAATTCTTTTGTTTCTTTATCTGTCCATTTTTCCCATTCTTTATTCACTTTCCTCTTCCTTTTCCGTAATGAATCGCTGGATCATATCCAAATCAAATCCTTTTTGATATAAGCTTTGCTTTACTTTTAGATTTCTTTTTTTAGGTTCAAACCTTAAATTTCTTCGCCATAGTTTATCTCCTTGTTTGACTAAATAATCATATTCTATTTCTTGATCTGCTTCTTGCGGAAGATCAGCTATCGCTTGTTGGATCACTTCTTGAGAAAAGCCTTTCGTCATCAATGTTTGTTGGATTTTTCTCAATAATTCTTTTTGGCTTTTTCCGTGATTTTTTCCAAACGCTTTTTCGGCTGTCTGATGTGCATTTTGAACTTGGTCTTCAAATGTATATTGGCTGAGCGCTTGTTCAATGATTTCAGGTTTCAAACCTTTTTGCTGCATCTGCTGCGCTAATTTCTTTGGTCCTTTGTCACTTAAGCGCATATTCGTGCGCACATAACTTTCCCCATAGACCAAATCATCGACAAGGTCCAATTCTTTTAAGCGGGCTACGATTTTATTTCGATCTTCTTGAAGGATTTCCTTTTCTTTTAAGTATGTTCGGATTTCTTTTTCCGATCGCAACTGATAACTTAAGTAATTCATTGCTAGGTGAAAACCGAAATCAGCTCCGCTACTCTTCTTGATCTCTTGGATAGTTTCTTCGTCTAATTCCCGTCCTTTTAATAATCGATAGCGTACTAATACATCTTCAGATACTTGTAAAGCTTCTCCTTCAGATAAATCTACGCGATAGAAAGGGCCTTTGCCTTTACTGATTCTCGTAACGGTTAACATAAACATCCTCCTCGAACATATATTCTCTATCATACCACAGAAAATCCCCGTAATCAGGTATTATATGTTAGAATAAACCACAGAAAAAAGAAAAAGGGAGATACTTATGGCAGAAACAATTGTCAAAACTGGACAAACGGTTCCTTTGAAAATCAAGCGTTTAGGCATAAATGGTGAAGGAATCGGTTATTTCAAACGGTTGATCATATTTGTTCCATATGCACTACCAAAAGAAGAAGTACTAGTGAAAATCACGAAAGCAACTCCTCGCTATGCAGAAGGAGAATTAATAAAAGTCAAAAAAACAAGCAAAGATCGCGTAGTGGCACCATGTCCTGTTTACTATGAATGCGGTGGCTGTCAATTACAACACTTAGCTTATCAAGCTCAATTGGATTTTAAAAAGGATCTGCTTTTGCAAGCATTGGAAAAATTCAAACCAGCAGGCTTTCGATCTTATCAACTTTTGCCGACGATCGGGATGGATGAGCCTTGGCATTATAGAAACAAAGCACAATTTCAGTTACGAAAAAATAAGCAGACTCAAAAAATTGAAGCTGGTTTATACGAAGCAAACTCTCATCAGTTAGTCCCTATAACAGACTGCTTGGTTCAAGAACCTCGAACACAAAAAGTAATGAATACTGTTGTTCAACTATTGAATAAATTTGATGCACCCATCTATGATGAACGGACAAACAGTGGAATCTTCCGCACAATCATGGTTAGAATCGGTGTTAAAACTGGGGAGTTACAAGTTGTTTTTATTACTCGCAGTAAAAAATTCCCGCAAAAAAACGCAATGATCCGTGAGATCAATGAACGACTGCCCGAAGTTGTTTCAATCATGCAAAATGTCCAGGCACAAAAAACGTCTCTCGTGATGGGGGATGAAACGATCCACTTATGGGGAAAAGAAGCCATTGAAGAACAAATCAATGAAGTGACTTTCGATCTTTCTCCTCGTGCCTTCTTTCAACTCAATCCTCAGCAGACCGAATTGCTTTATGGCGAAGGAATCAAAGCATTAGATGTCCAGCCTAATGAAACGATCGTGGATGCTTATTGCGGAGTTGGGACGATCGGCTTAAGTGTAGCAAAACAAGCCAAAGAAGTACGGGGAATGGATACCGTTCCTCAAGCAATCGCTGATGCAAAAAAAAATGCGGAAAGATTAGGATATCACAACACTCGATATGAAGTCGGGACAGCAGAGCAAGTTCTGCCTAAATGGTTGAATGAAGGTTTTCAGCCTGATGGTATCATCGTAGATCCACCACGTACGGGTTTGGATAACGCATTGATCCAATCATTATTGAAATACCCTCCAAAAAAACTTGTTTATATCTCCTGTAATGTTTCTACACTTGCCAGAGATCTGGTTAATTTAAGTAAAAAGTTCAAGATTGAATATTTACAGTCCGTCGACATGTTTCCTCAGACTGCACGTTGTGAAGTTGTCGTGAAGATGACGAGACTCGCTGACTAAATGAAAGAGGTTGTGAAAAAGTCTGCCCTGTATCAAGTAATAAGAACAGCCAAACAAAAATAGCTCTTCATGTTTTATGAATACTGTACTTGTGACCGAAGAGTTAACAGGAGGACACTATTTATTTAAAAAAAGGGTTGTGACATAGTTTTTGTCACAGCCCTTTTTGATTATTATTGGATATTCACGTCTATCACTTGATAAAATGCATTTGTCGTATCGCTGATATTCCATACTGCTAAAATCACATTATATCCTTTTCGATCCTGCGGAAGTGTGATCGTTTGGTTGACTGTTTTTGGTGGAACAGTTGCTTTGTCGTCTATTTTTGTGATCAATTCAAAATCACTAAATTTCAAAGGTTGATTAGGATTCCAAGTTGGTTTGGTAATGTAGTAATCCCAAGTACTTGTCCGATGTTGTGCTGTTAAATTCCAAGTAATATTTAATGTTCCTGGATTAACCATGTTTTTATGCCATCTGTTAGATGTCTGTTCATCTAAAGGCTCAAAGCCGCTGACTCCTGCACTAGCAATTTTTCCATCAATGAATGTATTTTTGGTAGCTTCGATACTTTGCGGTTCCCATTGTGCTCTTCCGACATTTTGATTTAAGTTTCCTGCTGCTGATGTTCCTAGGTATGCACGGCTTCCTGGAGAAGTAATATAACCATGCGCAAAACCTGGAATGCTAAAACCGAACAACCCTAAACTAACTAACCCAATAAACAATAACGTACTAATCTTTTTCATGTAGAAACCTCCTTCATTTGATAACCACATTGTAAACGCTTTATTGTATTAACACAAACATTATGCTTTTATAATTTTATGTTGAAGTAAAAAAGGTGAAAAAAGTAAGATGCAGATTATAACAGAAGTAGACGAGAAAAGTACAAATAGAAAACATGAGAATCAAATCATATGATCTTTTTCAAAAACATCATTCATATAAACAAATGTTCAACTTTTTAATAACAACAATTATCAATTTTTTTCTTACTTCACAAACTAAATACAGGTCTTGCTGTGAGCCTTCATGGTAAACTAATATTATAGAAAGGAGTTAGTAAAATGAAGATGATAAAAGATATTCGTTTTTGGGTTTGTGTTATAGGAATTGTCATATTAGGCTTTTTATCAGGGTTGCTTAGCGGAAATCCCGGAGAATATTACTATTCTTTGCAACTTCCACCATTTGCACCACCTAGCTGGATATTTGGGCCGATGTGGACCTTACTGTATATATTGATGGGTATTTCTCTTTATTTGTTACTTAATCACAACAACAAAAAACAGCGAAACAATCTTGTCGGTCTTTTTGTGATTCAGTTCATTTTTAATTTTATATGGTCTGCTCTATTTTTTAATTTAAGAAATATTTTCATTGCAGCAATCGATATTACACTTTTAGTTATTTTCTTGTCAGTGCTTATGTATCAGTTGTGGCTGCATCATCGCCTGGCAATGTGGCTCATGATTCCTTATTATTTATGGGTACTATTCGCAACTCTATTGAATTATTCAATTTATTTTTTAAACTAAGCGCTAAAAAGAGACGTCCTGTAATTTAACACATAGAAAAAGTGCCACCTAAGTTAGATTTTTTGTCTAATTTAGGTGGCACTCTTTATTAACCAAACTATTTTTTTCTAGTACCCACTTGTTGTTCCATACTCATTATTCTGGTCATAACCATAACCATTTTGTTCCTGTCCAGCGTAAGGATCATAACTTTGAGTATCTTGACTTGGTGTATAGTACTGACTTGTATCTTCTGTTTGCTGATAATAGGTATTCGGATCTTGGTACTGATCATATGTGTTTTCTGAATAGGAAGAATAATCGGTGTACCCTTCACTATTCGATCCATCACCGTTTGTCGAATCGCCATCTTCCGAATCATCAAAGAACATCATTGAAGCATTCTCATTTTTCAAATTAGGTAATGTATCGCTTGTTTTTATATTTAATTGTTTCTTCAGTTCATTTTGGATCGAAAGAAGATCATTTTTTCCTAAAATTTGATAGTAGATATCATTGATCATTTGTCCTTCGCCTTGCAACTGGTCTTGTTTGATTGTTTCAAACGCCGGGGTGTAGTTCGTCGCTACATCAAGCATGTCATCCCAATCTAAGTCCGTCGTCACATTGTTCTCAACTGCTTTTAAAATTTTTCTATAATTGCTTACGCCATCTAAACTTAAAACTTTATTGACGATTTTCGTCACTACTTCCCGCTGACGACGTTGTCGACCGATATCGCCTTCTGGATCTTCGTGTCGCATTCGAGAATAGGCTAAACCTTTTTCTCCATTCAATGTTTGTTCACCTACTGGTACATGGACACCATCCAAAGTAAAGTCAATTTTATTATTCACTTTGATGCCACCGACCGCATTGATCAAATCTTCCATGCCATCCAAATTGATCGTTACATAATGATCAATAGGAATATCGAGCAGTTGCTCAATTGAATCCATGGCCATTTCGACACCACCAAATGCGTAGGCATGATTTAATTTATCTACCGTTCCATAACCTACGATATTCGTATAAATATCTCGGTCCAAACTGATGATCGTTGATTTTTTTTGTTTCGGATTAACTGTTACTACCATCATCGTATCAGAACGTCCTTGTTCCGTTCTTCCTAATCCACCGGTATCTAAACCTAATAGCAAAACCGAAAAAGGTTCTTTGTCATCAATGCTTACTCTCTCAGAACGTTTGGAGGATATTCGATTAGAGTTTTTAGAAATTTTGTTTACTGTTTGGCTCGCTTCTCCCATAAATCTGATTCCGTATGCTGATAATCCGGCAATCAGCAAAACGAATACCCCTAACAAGGTTAATAGAACTTTTTGCCATCGCTTCATAATACACCTCTGTTTCACATTTTCTAAAATATTGTCTCATATAACTGTTCAATCAGCAAATTCACTTTTTAATCATAAGAAAACTTTAAAAAACATTTTTGTGTAACGATTATTATTTTTTAAAATTTCTCAAAATTCTTAACTATCATACCATACCGTGAAAAAGATCGAAAGACCGAATACACGCAGTTCGCAATCGTTTTATCTTTTTTTATGTATTTTTTCCAGAAAAAGCGAACAACAAGGTATTTTCCAAATAATCGTGCAGTAAAATGATCGCACATACCTTTCCCATCTTTTTAACAGTCTTTGCCTACCGTTCAGATTATCATTCGATTTCACGAAAATTTCTTCCTATGACTGGTCCTTTTGTTAAACCCATCTTCTATTCGTTTTATTTCCAGCTCACTGCATGGCTCTTAAAATGACTCGAACTAGTGATTGCATTACCATCATCTTTTAATGGATAGATATGCTCCTCTTCAAAGTAAAACGATTTTCTTTTAAAGTAATAGAATTGACATGGTAATGAGTATGTATACTAGTGGTTTCACAAATGGTCTTTTATTCAACATCCAAAAACTGAAATTTCTTTAAAATCCATTACTAACGAAGAAAATGTTCCTTGCTTGATAATTAGTTAGGACATGTCAAGTGAACAAATGCATTTACTTAGCCAAAAAATCTAAAAACTTCATAAATAGACAAAAAGACACGACTCTCTAAGAAGTCGTGTCTTTATTCAACAAATTATTATAATTTAGTCACTTCAGCAGCTTGAGGTCCGCGTGCACCTTCAACAATCGTGAATTCTACTTCTTGACCTTCTTCTAGGCTCTTGAAGCCGTCTCCTTGAATTGCTGAGAAATGAACAAATACGTCATCTACGCCGTCTACTGTAATAAACCCAAATCCTTTTTCATTGTTGAACCATTTAACCGTTCCGTGTTCCATAAATGTATAGCCTCCAAAAAAGTTCTTGCAAGTAACCTTGCAAGAACATTATACCCAATTTAGAAAACGCTAGCAAGCTTTCGCTCTTTTATTTTCCAAATTATTTTTAAGACTGATATGACGGAGGAAATGGTTATTTTGCTGCTTCGAAACGTTTGTTTACTTCATCCCAATTAATAACATTCCAGAATGCTGCAATATAATCTGGTCGGACATTTTTATATTTCAAATAATAAGCATGTTCCCAAACGTCCAAACCTAGAATTGGTGTCTTTCCTTCCATCAATGGAGAATCTTGATTTGCAGTAGAGGTAATAGCTAATTTTCCATTTTCCATTACAAGCCAAGCCCATCCAGAACCAAATCGTCCAGCGGCTGCTTTTTTGAATTCTTCTTTAAAAGAAGAAAAATCACCAAAAGCTTCATTAATCGCTTCTTTTATTTCTCCTGTAGGTTCGCCACCAGCATTTGGTGCCATGATTTCCCAGAAAAATGAATGGTTAGCATGTCCGCCACCATTGTTACGTACAGCTGTCTTGATATCTGTTGGAATAGCGTCCATATCAGATAATAATTCTTCTATTGTTTTTTCGCCTAATTCTGGGTATTTCTCAATTGCTGAATTTAAATTCGTCACATAAGTATTGTGATGCTTATCATGATGCAGATGCATCGTTTCTTCGTCAATATAAGGTTCCAATGCGTCATATGCATAAGGTAGATCTGGTAATGTGTAAGTCATAAAAAAATTCCTCCTCAATGTTTTCTTAATAATGTCTACATTACAAAGAGTAACAAAGAGAAGGAAATTCTTCAATTGTTATGCCTAGTCGTCTTTTTCACTTTGACCTACTTCTTCTTCAAAAACCTCAGTTTCTTTAAAAATAAACAACTTGCTGAAAATATAGTTCGCAAGGATAACAATAATTTGAGTGATGATTTTCGCCACATACTCATTGCTGTTCATAACATTGATCAACAATACCATTGCCCCCATGTCCAATCCGTAAGAAAGGATACGGTAGAAGAAGAACTTACCGCATTCAATAAGTGCATGTGTAAAATTCGGTGATTTTGAATGGAATACCCAAAGTTTGTTCGTTACAAAAGCAAACAATACAGAACAAAACCACGAAATAGAATTGGATAAGGCCATACTTAAATCAAAATATTGGCGTGCGAGAGCAAAACTAACAAAATTTACAATCGTAGCCAAACCACCAAAAAAGAGATAGACTAGTATCTCCCAATATCCTTTTGCTTCTAAATATCCTTTTAACTGTCGATACTGCTTCATGAGCCAACCTACCTTATTAAAAATTCTTATTTATCATACTCTATATTTCAATAACTTTCATCTTTATTTAAAAAAATTAATTTTTTTTGATCCTTTGCCTTTGTCTCTGCTTGGATCGTCACATGTGTAATACCATATTTTAATTTTAATAAAGAAATTATACGAGGATATATCTTTTCAATCTCGCTTAGTAGCTGATCTTCAAAATCAATATGTCCGTCGAAAATAATTATCTTTTCGCTATACTGCCAAATATGGACATGATGAACATCCTTTACCCCATCGATTGCTTCAATTTCTTGTTCCATTTTTTCATAGTCGATAGCAGGTGCACTTTGTATCAAAATAGCGGCAGCTTTTTTGATCACCATTATCGCTTCTATCAATATATATATCGAAATGATCAGTGTAATAACTGGATCGATCCAGTAGATATCGAAAAAACGGATCAAAATTGCTCCGATAATCACACTTACCGAAGACAGTGTATCACTTAACAAATGCAAATAACTAGATTTTATATTCAAACTTTCATCTGCTTCTTGTCGTAATAATAATACTGAGAACAAATTCGCGAGCAATCCAATAACTGCTACTGTTAGCATCAAATGACTATTTATCTTTTCTGGTGAAGTGAACCGCTTGAATGCTTCAACGGTTAAAAACAAGGATAATATGATCAATATGAATGAGTTGATGAAAGCACTCAATATTTCTAAACGCTGGTAGCCATACGTACGTTTTTTATTTGCTTCTTTTCGGGCCATTTTTTGTGCCCCGTAAGAAAAAATAATTGCCAATGTATCACTAAGGTTATGGAAAGCATCTGAAACAAGAGACAAACTCCCTGACATAATCCCTCCAATAAATTCTGATAAAGTGATCACCGCATTCAAAACCACTACTCCAAATAGTTTTTTTGATGATCTCTGTGGCTGTGTAGGCACTATTCCTTCCTCCATTTTATTTATATTGGATAGTCTTTAGACAAGAATAACATTTTTTTGATATTTCACCAATCATTCAGCTGTTTCCCTAAAGCACTTGTATTTCACTTGATACTTCGCTAGAATTGCAAGTGATGACACTACTAGATGAGGAGTACTTATGACAACAAAACAATTAATTATCAGTTCCTTTATACGATTCAAAGACCTAAAGGAGGCGAGAAATGTCCCATTTTGGAAAGCCATTGTCTATCTTTTAGTTTTGAGTATAATTATGGCTTTGCCAATCTCTTTTCAAGTTTTTCAAGTCTTAAACAACATTCAATTGGATGGGCAAAATATTGCTACTCGCATTCCTGATTTTACAATCCAAAACGGGCAGCTTCAAACCGAAGAAAAAGAAGGATTCATTTACCAAACAAACTCCATTATCTTCACATTTGATCCAGAGGGAAAACGAACAGAACAGGACATCTCTACTGATTTTATGGGGAATTTTGTTAGTGTCGGGATGTTAAAAAACAAACTTATCATAGCTCTTCCTAATACAGGCACGACTTCTGCTTTGTTGAACAATAACCAATTAGAACTTCCCTACACCAATGAATCTTTAAAAAACTTAACAGGTAAGCAGCTCCGTTCTTTTTTAAGTGAAGCATCTATACCACTTTGGATAAAAGTCCTGACATTTATATTTTCTATTTATCCTAGTTTTCTGAATCTGCTGATCACTTTGCTATTTACCAACATTGCTGCTTTTCTCTATGCACGCTTTCGACTAACAAAAGCTACTTTTCTTGATTGTTTAAAAACATTGATCTATTCAATTTCATTGCCTACTATAATTGCAACAATCTTGATGGTCTTTCTTCCTTCTTTTGACACTAGCGCCTTCATTGCTTTTGCAGGAATCTTTATTTTTGCTCAAGCTGTCAAAGGATGGGCAAAAATATCGATCAATTAAGAAATAAAGACAACTCGTTATTTCTACTTCAATAGACCCTTTTAGAGGTTGTGACATTTTTTTGTCACAGCCCCTTTTTTATTTGAAAAATATTTCTTTCTCAAAAAACAAGCAAGGCGCTTCAAAGTTCTTCTTGTATGCGCTACACTTAGAGTAAAGAAAGGCGGGAAATTAACTATGTCAGAAAGAATCATTTATGCAGATCGTCCATTTCGTGATGAATTTATCGAAGAAATCCATACTATAGCGCCTGGTTATATCTTTAAAACAGAATTACAACCAGAGGATCTACAAAATGTAGAGATCAGTTTGGGCTGGAACTCAGACTACCAAGAAAAACTATTAGCCTCTTCTACCTTGAAATGGGTCCAATCTATCTCAGCTGGTGTTGATCAGCTACCCCTTGAGACTTTTTCAAAGAAACATATTTTACTTTCAAATGGTAGTGGCATCCACAGTGAATCGATTACGGAGCATGTCTTAGGAATCATCCTTGGGTATTCTCGTGGTCTTTTTCAAGCACAAAAGGCACAGAGTGACATGAAATGGTTAGGTTCATCGGTCCATTACCAATCTATCCAAGGGAAAAAAATACTAATCATTGGAACTGGCCATATTGGAAAAATGATTGCAAAAAAATGCAAAGCATTAGACATGAACTGCTATGGAATCAATACATCCGGTCATCCAGCAGAAGGAATGGAAAAGACTTTTTCTTTAAATCAACTAAAGGAAGTTCTTCCTGAAGTAGATTTCGTAGTCAATATCTTACCTCTAACGGAGGAAACAACTGGGCTCTTTGATCAGCATATGTTTGAACACTTTGATCCAAAATCTGTATTCATCAATGTTGGCCGTGGTGCTTCTGTTAAGACACAAGATCTGGTGCAGGCTTTAAATAACCAGCAACTTTCCTTTGCAGCATTAGACGTTTTTGAGGAAGAGCCTCTTCCACAAGATCATCCTCTTTGGAAAATGGACAATGTACTGATTACTTCCCACATTGCAGGTTTGACACCTGATTTTCAAAAGAAATTAATGGCTATTTTTTTAACCAATCTGAAAAGCTACTTTGCCACCCATGAGCTTCAAACCAATCAAGTAAAATTGTCTGCAGGATATTAATAGCTGAAAACAATATTTTCAAAAGAAAAAAGAGAAGGTGACAAAAATTGTGTCACCCTCTCTTTTTTTATTGTTTTTTAAAGTGATAGGTTGGCTCCTCCAGGTTGGGATCATAATCAACAAGTAAATCATATCCTTTAAAGAACCATTCATCTGCTTCCTCGATAAAAAAAAGTGTCCCATCCATTTCCACTTTCTTTACAGGATGTTCTGGCTGTTCAACTGACATTCCAATCGAAAAACCATCATGAACCTCTGTTTTGCCGTAGACTTTTCCAAAAAAACGTATTCCGTAAGTTTCTGGCAGATCAATTTCTGAGTCAAACCACTTTTGTGCTTTTGGCGTTACCGTTAATTTCATCCCAACAACCTACTTTCTCTTTTCTTTCTATTGATTCATCTTATCGTCTAGAATATCCACATCGCCTGTCTCTCCAATAACCAGTAGATTATCATTTTCACGAACATATTCATCTGCTGCAGGAGAAGCGATAACCGTTTGATCTACTCTTCGTATGGCGACTACTGTTAAGTCAAAACGTTGCCTGAAATTTAATTCAGCTAATGTTTTGTTGAAAAATTTAGGATTGGAGACTCGGATTTCTGCTAAAGAATATTTATCTGACAGCTCTAAGTAGTCTAGAATATTCTTTGATACTAAGTTATGTGCAATCCGTATCCCCATGTCTCGCTCAGGGTGTACGACACGATCTGCTCCGATCTTCTCTAGTACACGGGCATGGTACTCATTTTGGGCTTTTGCTAAAATATTCGGTACGCCCATTTCCTTTACCATCAGAGTAACTAAGATGCTGGCTTGGATATCTTCTCCAATAGCGACAATTACATGATCGAAATTTCTTATACCTAATGAACGAAGTGTCATCTCATCCTGTGCATTTGCCACAACAGCATGAGTGGCTATATTCATATATTCATTGACTCGATCTTCATTACTGTCAATAGCCAGTACTTCTTGTCCAGCTTCGATCAGTGTACGGCAGATGCTTCCGCCAAATCGTCCAAGGCCTACAATTGCAAAATTTTGTTTCACCATTTTCCTCCTTTAGTATCTTCTTTTCTCAGTATAACAAAGCCTTTCCAAAAACAAAAGCAAGCATCATTATTGTAAAAAAGCCAAGAAAAATAATAGTTATTTTCTCAGCTTTTGATTATCCTCTTTATCATCGTTTTTATTTCACCAAACCATGTTTAAACGCATAGATAGCTGCTTGAGTTCGGTCTTCTACCTCTAACTTAGCTAATATATTCGACACATGCGTTTTAACTGTTTTCAGTGTGATAAACAATTCATCCGCGATTTCCTGATTACTTTTCCCTTCAGAAATCAGCATCAAAATTTCATTTTCTCGATTCGTTAATTCTTCATGCAATACTGGATCATTTCGCCGACTCATTTTTTCCATCATTTTTGTTGTCACTTCAGGTTCCAATACTCGCTCGCCGCGTTGCGTAGCCCTTATAGCATCAGCTATTTCATGTGCGGTAGACGTCTTCAATAAATATCCTGCTGCTCCTGCTTCAATTGCAGGATAAACTTTTTCATCATCAATAAAACTTGTGACGATAATGATTTTGGCTTTTGGCCAATCTTTTAAGATTGCTTTTGTTGATTCGATGCCATCCATTTCTTCCATGACTAGATCCATTAAAATGACATCTGGTCGAAGTGCCATCGCCTTTTCATAGCCTTGACGTCCATTTTCAGCTTCTCCAATCACTTCAATGTCTTCTTGAATAGATAAATAAGAAGAGACGCCTAAGCGTACCATTTCATGGTCATCTACTAATAAAACTTTTATCATCTTTATCTATGCCTCCTTCATCAAAGGGACCTTGATCTCCACGCTCGTACCTTGCCCTTTAAAACTAATGATTTTTACTGTTCCACCAATACCAGCTACTCGTTCTTTGATATTGTTCAATCCATAACTTCCCGTTTTGGTTTCATTCATATTAAATCCTGTCCCGTCGTCAATGATACGTAATAAAAGATTGTTATCTATTTTATGCAAATAGACTTCTAATTCATTAGCCTTAGCATGTCTTAATGTGTTTGATAACAATTCTTGAACGATTCGGAACAAGTGATCCTCAATGGAACTAGTTAATTTTACATCTTCTACATCCCATTTTAGCGAAATCTGGATTTTATTCTGCAATTCCTTCAATAACTGCTCAATGCCTTGTTTTAAACTTTTTTCTTCTAAATTGACTGGACGCAGATGAAGAAGCAGCGCACGCATCTCAGACTGGGAAGCGTTGATGATCTCTGCCACCATTTTCAACTGCTTACGGAACATTTCTGGTGTCTCACTTTTTTCTGCTTGCTCCGTCAATGCCGACATCATCATCATCGCTGCAAATAATTGCTGTGAAACTGAATCATGAAGCTCACGAGCTAATCGATGCCTTTCTAATTCTAAAATCTCTTCTTTGGTTTGTCCATCTACATATTGAGGACGGCTAGTCATAATCTGTAATTCACTGGATACTTCGATCATTTTTTCTTTTATTTTAGTAATTTCCATATCAATATCTTTGATGTACAGATCATCCGACGCGCTTGGGATCGGCTGATGCAAAAGTTTGGATTCATAATTGCCAGAAGAAAGTGCACGAAGCTTTTCTTCGATTTTCCCGTATTTTGCCTTTTGAATAAGTGATAACAATAGAAATACGATCAATCCTACACCTAATGAAATTGCCATCAAATGGAAGATAAGCGGAACGTATAATAAACGCGCACGCAGCAATTCTCCCCACCAATGACTTTGGTTACTGGCATAAAAATAAGTGAAAAGTGAAAATAGAATAATAAGGAAAGCCGCAATCCCCGAATAAACAGCTAGCATTGCTTTGGATATTCTTCCCATCATATTCGTATCACCTCGACATCTCCAACCAAGGTATTGGTAATGATCTTCAATCTGCGAGGATTTTCATCATAATCACTGCTGCAGATTTTGATCTGTTCGTTTTTTAAGGAAAACTGCTCTTCTTCAAACAAGACATTTCCTACTAATGTCGCATGCTCTAAACGAATAGCCACTCCCAGGGGTACTAAGATCCGTGTTCTGCCTATCCCTTTTCTTACAATCACAATATTATCATCTTTTGGCAAAAGTGTATTGCCCAAATCGATGATAGTATCACCAGAAATGATGGCAATGTTGATATCATCCCATTCATAGACGTCGTTTCCAATACGTTGGTTACCAAATAATTGCTGTCTTTTACGCTCATTATTATGTGTTTTTAATTGCTCTGTTTGGACCATCATGATCTGTTTTTTTCGCCAAAAAGCATTTTTTGTCAAATCTATTCCTGAAATCTCTACACCTTTCAGCCCGATAAATAAAACGGCCAATACAACCATCATCCATAAAGCAGGACTGTTGACTAAGCTAAAAAAAATGACCAAGCTCCCTAAGATCAATTGAAAATTTTGAAATTTAGTACGAGGATATTTGCGCATAGCTAGATATATATTGAAAATACCGAATATTACTAAAAGCAAAAGTCCAGTATTGTTTACGATTTGCCAAACAGCAAATAACAGCAGCAGTGCTTCGACTACCACAAAAAAACGCCAAGAACTATTCATCGCTTTTTCTCCCTCCTGACACATTCTCATTTCATCATACCTATTTTTTTGACTGTTGGCTATAGGACTTTAGATGTAAGATCGTTCAGTGAAACCTGCAATACTCAAAGAGAAAAGATCTAGAGTGCGTCATCAGTAAGATGAACTCTCTAGATCTTTCAGTCAGACTACGCTTGTTCTACTTTGACGATTTTAACTAACATATCGCCACCTGGTGTAGCAATGGTTACTTCATCATTTTTACGTTTGCCAATCAATGCTTGCGCGATAGGAGAATCATTGGAAATCTTTCCAGAAAACGGGTCTGCTTCAGCACTTCCGACAATCGTGTACTCTTCTTCATCTCCATCAGGCAACTCGATGAACGTAACTGTTTTACCGATCGATACCTCATCTGCATCTACGCCGTCATTATCGATGATTTGTGCAAAACGGATCATATTTTCAATTGTTGTGATTCTTCCTTCAACAAATGCTTGTTCATCTTTAGCTGATTCGTATTCGGAGTTTTCGGAAAGATCTCCGAAACCGCGAGCGATTTTGATTCGTTCAATGATTTCTCCGCGTTTAACTGTTTTTAGTTCTTCTAATTCTTTTTCTAATTTTTCTTTACCTTCTAGAGTCATTGGATAAACTTTCTCTACCATGTGTAACGTCTCCTTTTTTCGATAAAATACCGCAAAAGGTAATCTTTTGAGGAATATAGTCCAAAAAAGATTACCACGCTTTTCTTAAAATGTAAATGTTTTTCTAAAAATGATCAATGACTAGCCCCTGTTTTTCTAAGAATTATTTACATATTTTTGCACTAGTTCCATATGTTCTTCATACGTTTTAGCGAAATAAACATTTCCAGTGCTCGTATCTGCTACGAAATAATAATAGTCATTTTCTGCTGGTTCTAATACTGCCTTGATTGCCTCTTCGCTTGGATTGTCAAAAGGACCAGGCCCATAGCCGGTATTGGTATACAAATTGTATGGTGAATCTACAGCTGTATCTTCATACGTCACCAATTCTTTATGTTCTCCTAATGCATATAAAACAGAGATATCTGACTGAAGTGGCATATTTGCCTTGATTCGGTTAAAGAAGACTTGTGCAATATTTTTACGATCATTTTCTTTTACGCCTTCTTTTTCAACTAGAGAAGCCAAAGTTAAAACTTCTTGTACAGTCAAATTTTTCTGTTTGATAGCTGAATAATAGTTTTGCATGACCGTATTTGTCTTGTTCACCATCTCAATCACAAGATCCTTAAGCGAAGTACTCGTGTAGTAATCATAAGTAGCTGGGAATAAGTAGCCTTCCAAACGGTATTTTGTGTTCTCAGCTTTAGAGGCACTTTCCAACAATTCTGGGAATTTTTGATACAACTCGTTAAAGAAAGTCTCATCATTTACTAAATCTAAAAATTCTTTCTTGTCTTTACCAGTTACCTTCGCTACCCGCTCAGCAATCTGATCGATGTCGTAGCCTTCTGGAATGGCAATTTTCCCATCTGCAACTTTTGTTGGCTCAGATGTGCCGCCTTCTTGCAACTGCTTGCCAATCTCATCAAGAGTCATATTAGGCGCTAACTGATAATAACCAGCTTGAAAGCCAGTTAAGTTTTTAAATTTTGTATAATAATTGAAAACAATCCCACTTTTAATAATATTGTCTTTCTCCAAAATTTCGCCAATCTGCTTATTAGAAGAGCCGCTTGGGATTTCCACTTGGACTAATTGGTCGTCCGATTTATCTAAAGGCTTCAACCCGCTATCTACATAACGATATACGGTAAACCCGAGAAATCCGCCAATAATCAATAATGTAAGAGCGATCACTAAAATGATCTTCCTCACGATCTTATCTTCTTTTTTACGCAGATTTCTCCGCTTGTCGATTATATCTGCTGTAGCTGCCTTACTGGCTTCTTTTTTGTCTTTGCTTGGGTGTTGTTTGTTTCCTGACAAAACAACTCCTCCTTACTATCATCTTCGTAACTCTGTTTATTATACATGAAATTTCTACTGCCGTGAATTATTTTACCAAATATTATGTCAAAATTGTAAGTGGCAAATGCTCTTTTTGAGGATTACAATGAAAAATAGTTAAAAATGGATAGAAAGGAATTAACATGGCAAAAGGAAAACATCAAAAAAAACAGCAGATCTCTCTTTCTTTTCTCGCAGTTTTGTTGCTGGCTGTCAGCTTCTTTTCAACAGGCATCATTACAGGATGGCAATTAACAAAACAACCTCAACCACAAATTTATAAAACGGAACCCGCACAACTTGCTTCCAATTTAACATCTAATGAGCAGATGCTTGCCAGCAAAATTGATCAATTACTGCAAAAATCAGATTATATCGGTTCGATTTATGTACGCAAAAATAATCGAGTGATATTAGAAAAAGGATATGGGTACGCAAATCTACGCATAAAAGAATCGAATTCTCCTTCTCTTTACTATCAAATCGGTTCGATCCAAAAAGCGATGACTGCTTTACTTATCCTAAAACAAATTCAATCTGGCAAGATAACTTTTGACACAAAGCTATCTGAATTTTATCCTCAGATTCCTGGAAGTCAGCAAATCTCAATCAAAAATATGCTTTACATGCGCTCTGGTCTTCATCGAACCGCTTCTCCAAAAAAACCTATGTCAGATAGTGAGATCATTCAGTTTGCCCTTCATCATTTGAAATTTACTGATTATGATACGTATCATTATGAACCATTAAATTATACATTGCTTACAGGGGTATTGATCAAACTAACGAATCAGCCTTATGAAACTCTTTTAAAAAAAGAAATCATTCGGCCACTCCATCTAGAACATACAGATTTTTATGAAAATGTAAAAAATTCCCCTCAGCATGCTGTATCTTACCAAATGTCTGCAACTGACGATTATTCAAAAGCATTGGTCGAGCCTGAAACAGACATCCGAAATGAATTAGGCACAGGAAATATAAGTATGTCTGTTTATGACTTGAACAAATTCTTTACCAGTGTTCTGTCTGGCGATATTATACCAAAAGAACTACTTTTCTCATTGTGGCAAAATAATGGTGATAAACATCCTTACAGCGGCGGTGTTTACAGTGGAAATGATTATATCCTTGCTCAGGGAAATATCAATCGATTCCATGCAGTAGCGGCGATGAAAAAAGACACAAAAGATGCAATCGTCATGGAAAGTAATATCCAATCTGATAAAAACATCAAATTGCCGGCCACTGATTTAAGAAATCAGATTTACGAACTGATGGAAGGTGTTAATTTAAAAAGCTAAGTCGAAACAAAAAAACCAGCAGGATGCTGGTTTTTTGTTTTAATCGATTTCTGTCTTTAAATAACGTTCCATTCCGTTCAATATATCAAATTTGGGTTGATAACCTAAAGAACGGATCTTTGAAATATCCGCTAAAGAATCACGAATATCCCCTGAACGCTCCGCTTCATATTTAAGCGCTAGCTCTGTTCCTAAGATTTGATCAATTGAATGAATCAATTCAAGTAGCGTAGTGCTTTTTCCTGTACCGACATTGAATTGCTGTCCTAAAGCTTTTTCTTCCTTAGCAACAAGTAAAAGTGCTTGTATAACATCTTCTATATAAACGAAGTCTCTAGATTGGCTACCATCACCAAATAAAGTAAATTCTGTTTTTTCTCCTGCCAATTGTTTTTTGTATCGGTCCACTAGAATCGAAATAACTCCGCTATATGGAGAGTTAGGATTTTGATTTGGACCATAAACGTTAAAAAATCGGACAGCACTAGTCGGAACATCATATAAATGACAGTAATCCAAAACATATTGTTCTGCTGCAAACTTATCGATGGCATATGGTGTTAAAGGACGGATGACCGATTCTTCTTTTTTTGGCAACGTTGGTTCATCGCCATAAACTGCAGCTGATGAACTAAATACCAATCGTTTTAAACCAGATTGATATTTTCGTACCAATTCAAGCAATAAAAGCGCACTGTCAAAATTTACACGATGAGTTTCTAGAGGACGTTCTACAGAATCTGCCACACTAGCTACAGCAGCTAAATGAAAAATATAGGCAAACTGATACTGTTTCATGATTCTTTCCATCAATTGAGGATCTGATACATCCCCCTCAATGAAAGTCACTTGTTTCTCCATATCCAAGTTTTCTTTTTTTCCCATTGATAAATCGTCGACTACTACGATTTTGTTTTCTTTTCCCAAATAATTCGCTAGCGTTGAACCGATAAAACCAGCTCCGCCAGTAATCAATATAGTATCCATCAAATTCACTCCAATTATGCATTCTCATACTTAATACAGTTAGTTTACCATTTTTAACCAGGAAAAACTATATAAAGAATATACTGCCAGTATGTGCTGATTGCCGAATTTAACAAATTAATCGCTTCAAAAAATAAAAACAGCAGAGTAAATCCTAATCGGACTTACTCTGCATTATTTTATATTTCAATATAGCTTAGCTTAACGATCTTTTAGTAGAGAGCGGAATTCACCAAAGCTAGCAAGGAAGCTGCGATGTACATATAGCAAATAAATCACATAAATCAAGCTATAGATACCTAGACTAATAAAGTCACCGCCAAACCAGATGTTACTAAAGATAAAAGCAATCGTTAGAATCGTTTCTACCAATTGTCTGTATCCAACAGGTAATTTCATTCCACGACAAAGAAAATATTCTGCTAAATTACATCGAAACGCTAGACTCAACAATATCAAGCCTACTGCTAAATTCAAGTTACCTATCACAAATATAATGACTAATGAAGCCACTAATGAAAAGGATAGCGTCATCACATTGACCATCAATATCGTTTTTTCTTTACGCAAGCTCTTTAAATACGTATTGATAAGTAAAGACATTCTTCCTTCATAAATGACGATTGGAAACAAGATTCCCATAAAATTCAGACTTTCCGTATATTCGGGTAGCCACATGGTCAAAACAATTTTTGCTGGGACGTAAAAAATCAATAAACCATAGGTTAAAGGAACAAATAAGTCCCGTAAGATACGGAAGAGTTCAGGGAGTCTTTGCTGATTTGTCCTTCTTAATAATGGAAACATAACAATTCCTACTGCATTGACAAATGTTAGGAACATATTTGAAATACTCAATGTAAAGGATAGTTTACCAAAAGTTTCAATTGACCATCGTTGTTGTACGAAGAATCGAATAGTTCCAAGAATGAGCATGCTAGCAATACTACTCAACATTAACTTACTACCAATATTGATATTATCAAAAATTTCAGGGACAAGTTCTTTTAGACTAATCATATTGACTTGCAACATATCTTTGATTCGAGACATTCCCCAAAGTGTCACGATCAATTTAGAAGCGATATCCATAATGATCAGCCAATAAAAATCTCTGCCGCCTAAAGCAAAGTAAATAGCAATAAACAAGACATAAAGATAGCGATCATTCCTAGAAAGCTGTGCATATTCTTTTATTCGATTCGTCGACTGGAAAATATACAGAATAAAAGTTTTAACGATCGTAATCACTGAAACAACAGCTGTCAATATTAAAATAAGTGATTGGGAACTGTTTGGCATAAAGAAATAAGCCCAAACAACTATAGCTATTGAAACAAAGAACTCAAAAATCGTTAGATACCAAAACTGTGATCCGAGCGAGCGTTTATCAAGTTTATTATATTCTTCCCCTCCTATTTTTAAATAGATTCCATCAATCCATCCAAAATGCAAAAAGCCTACGTATGAAGAATAGAACACATACAACTGCCAATAACTATACTCTGTTACTCCCAATAGTTTTGGTACAAATAAATTAAGCAAGATTGAGATACCTAATGTAGCAAAATTTGCGGCTACTGTATAATAAAGATTTTTTATAACTGATTTTGCTTTAGTATTCATATTGATATCCTCACTTTTTATACTTATGTTTTAGAAGATGATAGATATCAGTTCCAAAATAAAATTTATGTTTGTATTTCCAGAACGAGAAAATAACTGTTCGTATTTTTTCTTTTTCTAACATGTAAATACGCATTTCTAACTCTTTAATCAAATTATCCAGTAATTTTTTCTTTTTGTCATAATCTACTATAGTCACATTATTTATCAAGTAATTTCTGGCAGCTTCAACACGTTGCAATCTTCTTTGCAAAGTCATGAGCCTTTTGTAGTATAATTGCTCTTTATTTGACTGATCTATTTCTTTTTTAAAAGAACTTTGTCCATGTTTTCTCCATTCTATCAACGGTTTTCTCAATAAATATAAACCATTTGTTAGAACCGCGCTCCCCCACATCGACATGTCATGAACCGGGTTTTCCATGTTAGACGCATAGAGATTAACTTGTGGGATAAATTCTTTCCTAACTGCATAGACGCACCCTGGTCTTCGGAGAAACAAATTATTCTCATTAAAAATGACTCGCTCTTCTATTTGTTGCTCATTTTTTTCTGTATCAACTTTTTTCAGTTCTTCACATAAACCGCCAAGTTCTACTAATTCATGATAATCCGTAACTAATACTTGAATTTTCTTATTTCTGAAGAGGCTACTCATCTCTTCAATTTTTGTTTCGTGCCAAATATCATCTTGATCACACGTAAATATGATATCCTGGCTAGCTAAATTTAATAAATGAAAGAAATTTTTTCTCCATCCTAGATTTTTTTCGTTAATTTTTAAATGCCAAGTTGATGACAAATTGTTTTTCTCAATAAAACTACTGATAATATCAACTGTATTATCAGTAGAACAATCATCACAAATCAGTACTTCATTGATTTTTTTTGTCTGGCTTAGTAGTGAATCTAATTGTTCCAAGATATTCTTTTCACCATTGTATGTAGCCATTACAACAGACGTACTTAGTTGCTCATACATAAAATTTCACTCTCTCTAATTTTTAAAAATCTGTGGTTTGTATTTAGATAATCAAATCAGTTGGATCACTTTTCATAAAAATCATAAGGATGGTGTGTTACTCGCTCTTTTTCAGGAGGCATTTCCATGTAGTTTCCATAACGCAACTTCAAGAATTTTTTTCTATCTTTGATAGCCATGACTTTATGACCTTCAAATTCTACATCTTCAAATTCATGAAACCATTCTGTTGGAAAAACACCCCAGTTAATATGAATCCATTCCATATAACCACATGTTTTAGTTTCCCCAAAAGGAATACTTTTGGCCATCTCTTGATACTTATCTCTCCAATATCTATCATTTCCTTCTTTTAATAATTTTCGGTGATATGGATACCGCATAATAAGTTTTATTAAAGCTTTTGAAAAATAAAAACTCCGAGCATAGCACCATTTAAATGTGTCCATCAGATTCAAACGATATTGCTCTGTAATTTCTCTCAATTTTTCTCTTTCTTTTTCTGTATCTGGTATTCCATCAATAGGAAATATATCTACAAAGACACCTAAGTCAGGGTCTTCCCCACCAAAATATTGTTTTGTTTTTGCAATTGTATTGGGATCTATAAGTTTCGCAAAAGGGTAGCGATAGTGTGTTCTAGTTTCAAAAGCTAATAACGTATAATTTTCATCTGTTTTCAATAAATCAATCAGTTTGTTGTAATCTGGCCTTGGCATAACTATATCAATATCATCATCCCAAGGAATAAAACCTTTATGTCTTTCTACCCCAATCAAACTGCCGTAAAAAATTGTATATTTCAACTCATTTTTTCGACAAATCTTATCAATATACATCAAAATATTCACTGCTCTTTGCTGTACCTCTATCATCGTTAATTTTTTCATTTTTGTACTCTCCTAAAGCCGCCTATATCAAACAACTATTTCTTATTACGTAATTTCACTTTCATCAAATCAAAAGTGTGCTGAAGTTTTCCTAAATACAACCAAAAGACAAAAGTTGCTGTACGCCGTGTAAGAACAATTTCTGTAATCAGTAGGCTTGATACCAAAATAACCAGTACAACCTGATTATCAATAATGAATTCAATATAATCTTTATTGTTATTAGAAAAAAGGATTCGAAGAGAATTCACCATTTTAGTGATTAAAAATACTACGAAAATAATCGTTCCTGTAATACCAGTGGCTGCTAGCAAATAGAAAAAGGCACTGTGCGGTGTTTGCCCAGTTCTTGCTATATGAGTCTCAGGAATTTTTTCTTTAGCAACATCTACAAATCCTTTTGGCGTAACTCCGAATAATGGGTTTAACCTCATAAGTTCTGTTGCACTTTTCCATAATTTAAATCGACTATTTGAAATATCCGTATTCTCTTCTACATCGGGTCTTTTAGCAGACAATTTATTATTTTCTGTGTTAGCTGGCGTTCTTTTTTCAAAACTATCTAACATCTTAGGACTGCTTACATGGATTTCATTCCCCAAAAAAATGTAACCGGATTGAACAAACGACACTCCACCATAAGCAATAGCTGAACAGACTATTGCTGATAATACAGCTTGAACGAGTTTGGTAGCAACAAATTTACGATTTGTAGGATTCTTATATAAATAAACAAAAAAAACACCAAAGAAGGTTGCAGCCATTAATTGTATAATACCTGATCTAGATCCTGAAAGAGCTACATAACTGAATTGAATCAAAGCTATAAACGAGTATAGTGTTCTTTGAATAATTTTTTTATTTTTAATTATGTTTCTTATAGCAAATAATATACAGATTAAAGAAATAGTGCAGGCATAATTTGGATCAACAAAGATCCCATATAATCGGTTTTCATAAAATCCTATTCTCATTCCGTAATACAATGTTTTTACAGGCATTGAAAAATTGACGTGTGCGAAAAACAAATACAAGGCAATACTCGTAAGAACTGTCCAAACGATAAGCAAAACATATTCAAAAATTTTAAAAATACGCTGGTTATTTGTTCTTCCAACTTCAAATACACAAAAGAAAAAAATACATTGCCAAATAATAAGTTTGATATTTTCTGTAAATGCATAAGAGTGATTGATTAAAGTAGTTATAACCAATATAACTATAAATAAGACTAACCAGTATTCAATTTGTATCTTCTTTTTTTTTAGTATCATAGGAAAAAAATGACAAAAAAATACTATTCCTGAAAATACAATGATTATCAATGTAAAAATTGAATCAATTTTTGTTGGAAGTGTCGAATAGACACTAACCATTCTTGCTATTAAAACCAACTCGAAAAAAATGATGTATGGTAATGATAGTTTATTCCCTATTTTTTCTATTCGTTCTAAAACATTACTAGACATATGAACCTCCGATAATCTATATTTATCCATGAAATTTAAAAATCTTTTAGTTAAAATCCAACATTGCTATTTATTATTGGCCAATTTTTTTCTTCTCAACTCCACAGGAAATTTATATAAATGAATACTAAATAGCAATAAAAGCATGGAAAGTTTGCGACTTTTCGTAAAAATTCGATTTCTCATAATAAATAGGAAATTATTTCTTAGATAATGAACGATTTTTTTGGTCTCTGGCAAGTTGGTTGCCTTGGCTGTTACGATTTTATCTAAAACTAAAAAATTGGCAAAACAGACTCTTTGGTGCGCAGCTTCTTCAATTTTTTTGCCTCTTCCTCTTAGCTTATTCTCGTTTATCACCCATGCTTCAATGAACTCAAATTGTTTGGCAGAGAATGTTTCCGTATTTATACTATCTAAACGATGATAGTAATAATATTTTTGCTTTGAATCTATTGCTATTTTTTTGCAACGGTCTAAAAGATCAACAATAACAAAAGAATCTTCATGATATTTTCCCTCAGGATAGCGGAGTGTAGAAAACAGCTCTCGTTTGTATAGTTTATTCACAGCATGAACAGAAATAATATTTCCATGTAATATTAATAACAATCCTTCCGTTGCAGTTACCGTTTTTTTGATAGTTGGTTTATTTACTGGTTTTTTCCCCTCATATACATCATAAATCCCACAAATAGAAAGATCTGCTTGTTCTTTGACAATGTTGTCGTACAAAAGTTCATACATATCTTTTTCGATATAATCATCACTGTCAACAAAACCTAAATACTTTCCTCGTGCCACATCAATCCCGGCATTTCTTGCACTACTTAATCCGCCATTTTTTTTATGGATAACACGGACACGACTGTCTTTCGATGCATATTCATCACATATTTTACCGCTATTGTCAGGAGAACCGTCATCTACTAATATCACTTCGAAATCAGTAAATGTTTGTGCTAAGATTGAATCTACACATTTTCTTAAATAAGGTTCTACTTTATAGACAGGAACAATAATACTAATCTCACACATTTTGCTTCTCACCTTTAACTAATTCTACTGTGTGTATCAATGATTCTTTCAATTCAAATATTGGATACCAACCATTTTCTTTGATTTTCTTGTTATCAAGTATCGCTGTGCTAGCTTTTGAGAAACCTTTTTGTTCAATCTCATCCGGCAATTCAAAAATTACTTGTTTGCCGCTGATATCAGCTAGCTGTTGGGCTAATTCTTTTAGTCGTAAATCAAAGTTTTCTGAAGAAACGTTGTACGCCTCTCCTTTTTCTCCTTCAAGCAGTAAATGAAGAATAGCAGAAACAGCATCTCCAACATATACATACGAAAAATATTGGTTTCCTTCACTTTTTAAAACAATATCTTTTTGTTCGACTGCATTTAAAATAAATTGTGAGGATGCTTTCGTATCAGATAAAAGCATCGTCGGACCAAACGTACGGCAAAGCCTTGGAATCACGATGTCGAGGTCGTGTTTTGCGATGTAGGCTTGGCATAATGATTCACTGACTCTTTTTCCTTCAGGGTAGCCTGCTCTCAGTGTATTACAATCGATGTATCCACAGTAATCTTCTGTGAATTTTTCTATATCGCCTCGATTTTCGCCATAGATTTCTACTGTTGATAAAAATAATACTCTAACCGGTTGGGTTGCTACTGCATGTTTCAATACTTGCTCTGTACCTGCAAGATTAGTCATGATCGTACCGATTGGATCAGTTGCGTAAGCCTTAGGATGTGTGTTACTTGCACCGTGTATCAAATAGTCAGCTTGAATTTCTTTTGGTAAGGGTTCTGTGACGTCACCTTCAACAATTTCGAAAGTATCTAATTCAAGATAACTGGCAAACCTTTTTTCAAGCTTCTGACGGTTTCTGCCCATTGCATAAACTTTGATTTTGATGCCTAGTTGTTCATTAGCAGCCATCAACGTATCAATCAAAAAAGAGCCAATCATTCCAGAAGCACCAATCATCAGAACGGATTTTCCATGTAGCTGTTTTATTTTTGGTGTATGATTGATTACTTTTGCCAAATCTTCTTGGTACATTGGTTGTTTAATCAACGTCATCATCTTTCACCTAGTCTTTCATTTTTAAATATGCTTTGAACAATTCTAGATCATCTGTTGTTGTCAATTTGATATTTTTATCAGAACCAGCAGCAAAATATAAAGTTTCTCCTAAATCTACCATCATGGTATTCGTATAGGAAGAATCAGTCATACCAATGTCTTCTTTCACTGCTCGGTCATATGCTGCCCGTAGTTTTCCGTATTGATAAGCTTGTGGAGTTGAGACACGCCGCAATGTGTTACGATCGACATACTGTTCCGTCGTTTCTTCTGTTTTCTTGATAAAAATTTGTTCATTGTAAGGTAGAGAGGTTACGCCATTACCAAATTCTTTACATTTAACGATTACATCTGACAATACTAGTTCATCTACTAGTGGACGGATACCATCATGGATGATGATCGTATCATCGTCTTCAGAGTAATCTTTCAAAAACTGGACACCATTATTGATCGACTCTTGTCCTTTTGATCCCCCTGTAATGACCCATTGGACTTTGCTAATGTTGAATTCTTTGATATACGCCCACATCGTTTCTTCCCAGCCAGATTTACAAACGACTAAAATCCGGTCAACTTGAGGATGGTGTTGAAATGATTCTAAAGTATAGATAATAATAGGTTTACCTTCAATTGTAATGAACTGTTTTGGGATATCTTGTCCCATTCGTTTACCCACACCACCGGCAATAATAATAGCTGTAATCATTTTTTTTCTGCTCCTTTAGTTAAATAATATTTTCCTTTGTACATTGTGTATGGATGTTCTGGATCAATATAAACTGCTTCATGATGAGAAACCTGATCTTTTTCAGGCGGAAGCTGCATATAGTCACCAAAAACTTGACTTAAATAATTATCATAACCAACTGGTACTGGCATCTCTGTATCTTCGAATGGCACCCACACAGCAGATTCAAAGTCTTTTGCAGGATAAACATTCCCCATATATCGAGGTCCGACACAAAGTTCTGTAACGAAATTCGTCGGGTTATCATTGTATTTGGTCATCTGCTTTTCAGCATATCTCCATATTTTATACTTCGTTTTTGCGGGTACGCTATTTAACAATAACTTTCCAGCTAATTCCATTGCTTTCCCATGGTTTTGTGGTACTTGCTGACTTCGATAAATCGCATAGATCATTGCCCATATCTTTTGCTTTTTCCGTTCTGCTTGCTTTTCAGGTGCAGTATCTAACGGAAAAATATCTAATTGGATACCATGAGGGATATCTAAATCTTCCTGGTACGTTTTGATAAAGGTCGTTTGGACGTTACGGATAGTTGTAAAGGAGTTCCGATCGTGATTCGTCAGAGTTGGTCTTAATAAAACAAATTTATCTTTTTGTGGGCCGGTTTCCCATAATTCAGCTAAGCGATCATAATCCCTTCTAGGCATGAAAAAATCTAAATCATCATCCCAGGGGATAAAACCTTTATGTCGAATTGCTCCGATTGCGCCGCCACCACAAAAATAACACAACAAATCGTGACTTTTACAAAAATCTACAAAGTATTGTGCCATTTCGAGATTTACTTTTTGAATTTTTTTTAATTCAGGATCTGTACTGTACATTATAGTTGCCTCAACCATTCTTTTATTAATCTTCCCTATTTTCTCATAAATAGAGGCGGTTTTCAATCTTATGCAAGTGGTTCTTTCTTTACTGACTGAAAACGGATAGATAAACAGCTATTTTTTGTTTTTAAAAGGGTTGTGACAAAAGACAGTCACAACCCCTTATTCCGACTTTTTTAATAAACTCTCTTCAACAATGCCATGATGCTTGGCATTTTCACTTCCACAAAGCTGCCGGCTTTCACCGCAGATAATAATAGAGGAGCTGGCAAATTATACAGCCATTTTGTTACTTTTTTCGCGCTGGAATCAGTCAATGCAACCTTTTTAGCTTCTTGGATGGCTGGATCATTCAAGATATGCAAGGCTTCTTCTCTTTTTTCTTTGGCAGTTCGCTCAGAATTCTCATAAATAGAAAAAATGACAGAGGTTGTTCCTTTTAAAAGAAGAGAAGCCATACCTGGTTTGTCTTTATCCCTTGTCACGACATTTGCTAATTCATAAAATTCTTTAAAGGTTTCAAATTTATTCGGTTTATATTGGTTGGTTATCCCTTTTCCACCTTCAAAATGATAGATATACTCGATTCTTGGATTCAATATTACTTGCTGACAATGTTCATAATAGTTCAAATTGAAGATACGGTCTTCACAACTGCTGTAATTTTTGAATAGAATCTGTTTTTCCATCAAGATTTCCCTCTTGTAACATTTGTTCCAAACCACATACATCAACTGCTGATTCATCAGATGATACATATCATCCACGAACTGTTCATGATTTGTATATTGGTATTCTGGAACAAGATAGTCCTTTTCCGAAATGATTTCTTCCCCGCTTAGCGTGCGGAATGTAAAAGAACTGATAAGCAAATCTGCTTCAGGATACTGTTCAAACAACTGCTGATAGTCTGCCAAAATTTCTTTGACTGGCTCATCGTCTGCATCGAAAAATAATACATATTTCCCTGTAGCTTGCTTGATGCCTTCATTTCGAGCAAGTCCAGGGCCTTGGTTTTCGGTTGTAAAAAGTTGAAAATGACTATCTCCTTGGATAGCTGATTGAATCAGCTGTTCTGTTTTGTCCGTTGAACCGTCATTGACCAAAATCACTTCATATTCTTCGAATGCCAGATTTTTTAAAACTTCTATTGTATGAGCAATCGTGTCTTCTGCATTATAAATTGGAATAATTATACTAAATATCGGATGGCTCATTTCATTTCTTTCCTCCAGCCTAGCGATAAATTTTCTCTTGTGAAAAGTCGATTTCTGCTAATGAACTAATATTTTCATCTTCATCTAGTCCTTGAGATGACATCTTATCAAATAAGATTTTGATTGTTTGAAGTAAAATCTTCAAATCTAATAGTAATGAATATTTTTTGATATACAACAAATCAAAACGTAGTTTACTGTTATAATCTGATACATATTTTCCGTATACTTGTGCATATCCGGTAATTCCCGCACGTACATTGTGTCTTAAATAATAATAAGGATTTTCTTCATTGAACTGATCAACGAAAAATGGTCTTTCTGGCCTTGGACCGACAATCGACATATCGCCTTTCAATACATTAAAGATTTGAGGTAATTCGTCAAAACGTACAGCACGGATAAATTTACCTACTGGTGTCACACGTGCATCGTTACTTTTAGCCAAGACTGGTCCTGATTTTGCTTCAGCTGTCGCACTCATGGAACGGAATTTATAGATTGAAAATTCCTTTTGATTTTTCGTAATACGTACTTGTTTATAGATGATTGGTCCAGGTGAAGTTGTTTTTACCAAAATCGCTGTGATTAGCATAAAAGGTGAGGCGAGGATCAGTAAAATAAGCGAAACGATGATATCAAAGAGACGCTTGAATAGTTCGTATTCTGGTTGGATTCTGAACCCAGAAGCTTCAATGATGCTTTCATCTTCAAAATTCATAATATTCGGATTTATCATTGTCAGATTCTCAAAAGTCGTATTTAAAAATAATTTCTTCTCTTTTTTAGTCACTAATTGATAAATGTTGATTTTTTCATCTTCTGGGATTTTAGAAGCCAAATAGACGATATCCATATCATCGATCAATTTTTTTGTATTTTCGTAATAATTATCGATTGCCACTGCTTCAACCTTATGTTTATTGTTTTTCTTAGATTGAAAATTTTGGATAGCTGGTGCGACATCTTTCTCCAAACCTACGATAAGGACTTTCTTATCACGACTGACTCTTAAGTACAGTTTGTAAACGACTATCCGGTAAACACTAAGTAATATCGTACCTAGGATAAACGAGATCAAAATGACGCCACGCGGAAATGCAAACCATCGGCCAGCAAAAGTAACTACCATGATCCCCAATGCTATTAGTACTTGTCCAATAACAGTAATGAAGACAATATCACTGATCATTCGGTTATAGAATACATAAGCTCCTAACAAAATATTCAACGCAATAAAGATGATGGAAATAAAAATTGCTGAATGCTGAAAGGTCTCTAAGTTTCTCACTGGTACTTCTCCCTGGAATTTCAGCAAAAAACTAAGATAGATCGACACATTTAATACAAGTACATCCATAAGAATAATGAATATTCTGCGTGCCGCATTCCACTCCCCATTTTTATTCATATATACACTCCTAACCATAAAATAATGCCTCTATCATCTTACCATAGCAAAGTTTAAAAACCTAGTGAATAACCAAATTGTAAAGGAAATTAAAAGAAACGGGGAAAAGCGTCTATTGTCTGTTTATATGTGTATTTCTGCATAACAGAAAGTTGTCTCAGAAGTCCCATCACTTCCTTTATGCTGAACTAGTATTCTCCTGCTAATTCCTTATTCACAAGTTACAATATTCATATAATTAAATTAAAAGAACTGTATTTTCATTAATAAAAATGAAAATACAGTTCTTTTAATCAATCAGGTCTCAACGAAAAATCGCCGATTCCTTCTTTAGTTAGATTATCGTTATAAAATGGGTCATGAGCAATATAAGAAGGCCACTTATCTTGCATTTTTTTGATTTCCCCAGCAAAACGTCTTTGTTTTTCTGGTGTATCTTCATAACCTCTTGATTTAGATTCGAAATGGTACAATTCTGCTTGATGTGCATAGACATTGTAACGACCCAGTTCATAAACTTTCAAGCACAAGTCAACATCGTTGAATGCTACTTCTAATGTTTCATCAAATCCATTGACAGCATTGAAGTCAGCTGCCTTGACCATCATACAAGCTGCAGTGACTGCTAAGTAATTGACGTCAATGACCAATCGGCCAAAGTAACCACAATGTGTTCGATCATAGTTATTCAATGCATGTCCTGCAACGCCACCGATCCCTAATAATACACCTGCATGCTGCGTTGTATCATCCGGATAAAATAATTTTGCTCCTACACAGCCGATTCGATCAAACTGTGCATAAGAAACCATCGCTGTCATCCAGTCAGGTTCAATCACTTCTGTATCGTTATTCAAGAATAAAAAGTATTTGCCGTTAGCTTTTTCTGCTGCCAGATTGTTGATACGTGAATAATTGAATGGAATGTCAATTAATTCGACGATAAATCGGTCTTTCAGCTGATGCTTGTATTCTGCAAATAATTCTTGCATTTTAGGATCTGTACTTCCATTATCTGCAATAATGATTTCATAATTTGGATAAGACGTTTTTTCGATGATCGAATCCACACAAGTTTTTAGATCTTCATAGCCATTCTTAGTTGGAATGATCACACTGACCAAGTCTTCTTGCAAAACATCATAAGTGATTTCATAAAAACCAGAAATTCTCCCAGGATGTACGCTTCCCTTGATATTTCTTCTAGATAGAGCATCTGTCAATGCTTTCACTCCAGAATCATAGATGTAGCTTTTAGCTTCTCCATTGCTTGCAGTTGATCCCGGGATCGTCCGCCAGTGATACAAGACACGGTCAATGTGGTAAATGTGTTCTGCAGGAATTTGTTCTGTCACACGAAGAACCAAATCATAATCTTGAGAGCCTTCATATCCTTTACGGAAACCGCCAAGTTCCTTAACAATGCTTGTCCGATATACGCCTAAGTGAGAGATATAATTATTTCCCATCAATGTATCGGGAGACCAGTCTGCTTTGAAGTGCGGGTCAAAGCGATTCCCATCTGCATCGATTTTATCTTCGTCACTGTAGATCAAATCCAGTTCTGGATGTACGTTTAGCACTTTTGCCACTTCATATAATGCAAATGGGGGTAATTCGTCATCATTATCTAAGAGCGCTATAAACTCTCCTTCTGCCATTTCCAATGCAGAATTTGTTGCCAGACTGATGTGTCCATTTTCTTGTCGGAAAACGACTTTGATTCTATCATCTTTTGCTTGATAGGATTCCAGACACTTTCGGATAGCTGGATCAGTAGAAGCATCATCACTGATACATAGTTCCCAGTGATCATACGTTTGACCAAGTACCGAATCAATGCATTTTTCGAGCCATTTGATTTCAACGTTATAGACAGGCATAAGTATGGAAATCAATGGGCGGTAGGCAAATCCTTGTACTTCCTTCCTTTGCTCTTTCAGATCAGGTTTCTCATGACGACTGATCCACTCTGCATAGTCGATCGATCCTGGTTTCAATTCCAGTTTGACCCGGCGGATTGCTTTTTTTACGCCATGAGTCCTTGCATAATTTATCCCTTTTTTCAGTAATCTTTTTTTTCTTTCCCATGAAGATTCAATGCCGTCATCATAAGGATATTTACCGTTTAATTTCACAGCTATGCCATTTTGATGTCTTGCTGTTTGGAAGTCTAAGATTGCTTTTCCTCTCATTTTCCCTGATAAACGTACCTTAAAACCGCTTTGGGTCTTAACATCAAGATTATATAAATGATTGATATCCAATCTTACGACATGTGTTGCTTCAGCAATCACATTTTCTTTTTCTACCTTTATCGTAGGGATTTCTTTGGTCACTTCATCAATTGCCCAGCCCACAATAAGCAAATCGCCAGTGGCCCGTTCACGAGTGATTTGATCGATAAATACGGCAATTTCTTTTTTTTGCACGATTCGTTTACTCCTTATCTTTATAAGTTAATCATTATTTACATTTCAATGATCCATGATTGACCATTTTGAGCCACTGCTTCCACTAAGAATGAACGTTCCTTCTCGCAAAGGATCCGCAGTTCAAATCCTGCTTTTGCTCCTTCAGCTAGCTGTTTTGCTTGATTGACTTCTTCTCGTAAAACAGGAATTGCTTCAAAAAATGGTGATTGGTCGGCTGATAACTTATAGGACAATGGTTGGCGATCCGAATTAGCGATTCCCCACCCGATGATTTTCAATATCTTTGTTTCTGCATCCCAGATTTTTTCGTCAATACATAGAGAAAGCTCTTTTTCTTGGATTTTTTTCGATGTTTCTTTCTTACGTCGGCCTAATCTATGTTTGATTGTCCATTCATCACTTTCCAACAACGTGCAATAGCGATTTATGGTTGTTTTCAACGTCTGATCTAATCTTGTATTATTCTCAATAAGATGATGATTTTCTCTTTCTAATTCATCATTTTTCTCAGAAAGCTGCTTTGTAACTTCAGCCATTGGACGGATCGTTTCCAGCAATTCTTTCATTGTTGGTGTCAATTCTCCGATAAAACGATAGTGACAATGGATAGTCACTTCTTTCCCTGCAATATCCGTTAAAAAAAACTCTGGTAAATCTTTACCATCAAACAAATAACAATCATTTACTGTTTTGACTACAGCATTTGAATCGATAAATGTGAGTTTTTCTCCAGCAGCTTCTGCGCTGAATTCGATAAAGCTAGGTTGCTGCGCGAAGCGAAACACCATTCGTTCTGCTAATTCTGATACATGGAAACTTAGTGTCTCATTTTCCCCTGTGAAATTATTGAATGGTATTTGTTGAATTATTTCATCTTGTTTCGTTTGCTGGATTACTTCTAATACTTTCACATAATTAGAATTTTGTGGCTGCGCAATGGAACTTTGTGCTACTGGATGTTTCATCAATGAGAAGAAGTATTGGTAGACTTCGCCAAATGGTCGCATTTTGAAATCATAACGTACAGCTTCCGGCAATTCTTCATAAGTTGATTTTAATTCTGTATCACCTACAGCTAAGTACAAATAATCTTCAATATTGATGTATAATCCTGCTTTTTCAAAAACTTTTTGGAAGCCATCATGAGTATAAAAAGAATTATGGGTTTCATCTAGCAAACCATAAGAAGCCCATGGCAATTGATTATTGAACAAATCAATCATGACAGAATTATGCGCCAAGTTAGGGAATGTAATTAGAATTTCTCCTTCTTCATTCAAAAATTCTCTAACTTTCTTCAACGTTTTTCCAGGATCTACCAAATGTTCTAAAACATCGGCAAACAAAACGTAATCAAATGTTTGTCCAGCATAATAGTTTGCCCATTCAAAACTTTCGATATCTCCATAAAATCCATCTTGGGCAAACTCGCTGACAAAATCGAACAATTCCTTATCTAGCTCGACAATGCTCACTTCACATTGTTTTGCTCCGATCAAATGTTTCGTTAATCGGCCGTTTCCAGGACCAAACTCTAAAACTTTACTTCCTGGTTTGATCTGTGCGGCAATTTTTCCCACACTGCTTTGTTCATCTAGGTCCATTTCAAAATCATATTTCATTGCTATGAGTCCCTTCTTCCCATTTATGGTCTAAGACCACGATGCCTTCTCCGATATAAGAACCGCTGACAAACAAGTTCATGTATTTTGTCTTGTATACCAAAGGAACCGTTGCATTTTCTTCAAAGACCGCAACGTCAAAATAATATTCACCAGCTAACAAACCTAACTTTTCATACTCCAGATAAAAGATATTCTCACCTTTTTTCCAAGGGATCTTGATACCATCTAGTAGAGTATTGAGTCCGCACACATAAAAATTGTCGACTGTACGCAGAGCAATTCCTAAAACTGGATTTTTGATTGTATCGTCTTTTACTTCATAGGTTACTTTAACGTATAGTTTTTCTCCTTGTTCCAGCATATCCACTGGATTTTTATCTTTATCCAACAATTCGGCTTTCGTCACGTCTACGATATCTGGAGCTGCGAAGCGTTCTACTTGGTTTTTATTTCGATCTACTGTTTTAACTGATTTTTTCTTCAAAAAGTTTTCGTAATTCGTCGTTACTTCCATCGTATCACCATATTCGACAACTTCTCCATTTTTCAACCAATAGGAACGATCACAAAAACGGCGAATCGAACTAATATCATGAGAAACGAATAAAATCGTTTTTCCCGAGTTCTTAATTTCTGTAAATTTTTCCATACATTTCAGTTGGAATTCAAGATCTCCTACTGCCAATGCTTCATCCACAATCAAAATATCAGGATTCACATTGATCGCTACAGCAAAAGCTAGACGAACGAACATCCCACTTGAATAGGTTTTTACAGGTTGATAAATATGGTCGCCAATATCAGCAAATTCAATGATATCATCGACCATTTCATCGACTTCTTCTCTTGAAAATCCTAGAACCATTCCATTTAAATAGATATTTTCATAACCAGAATACTCAGGATTGAATCCTGAACCTAGTTCTAGCAAAGCTGAGATTTTTCCTTCGATTTCCATCGTGCCGGATGTTGGTGTCAGTACTCCCGTAATGATTTTCAACATTGTAGATTTTCCCGATCCGTTTTCTCCCACGAAACCGATCATCTCACCTTTTTTTATTTCTACATTCACGTTTTTCAACGCATAAAATACATCATGATAGGATTTCTTAAAAGGATTGAGGGCTTCACGAAATCGATCCGAAGGTTTTGCGTACATATTATAAGATTTTGTGATATCTTTTAGTCTAATTGCATATTCTGTCATAGCTATTCTCCTTACAGCACATCTGAAAAATGTGGTTTCAATCTACGGAACACTGCAGAGCCGATTACGAACATTACTAACGTGAAAACCCAGAAATACAAAGTATATGTTCCATGCTCCCAGAACCAAGCTTCACTTAAAAATGACTCACGATAACCTTGAACAACATAGTACAGCGGATTTAATTTCAATATGCTTACAAGACCTGAATCAAACTGATTAGGGCTCCATAATATCGGTAATGTCCACATGATCAACTGCAGCACGATCGTAATTAATTGCATGATATCAGGTAAAAATGGTTGGATCGATGCCGTCAGCCAAGTCAATCCTGTCAAGAAAGCACACATGCAAAATAAATAATAAATCAGCTGTAAAGACATTGCTGAAGGATATATACCATTTATAAGCGCGACAGCTATGCCAATCAGAATGAAGAATAAATGGGTGTACAGATTGGATAGGATTTTCGTCGTGGGCAAGATACGAATATTGAATACGACTTTCTTTACTAAATAAGTATATTCCCGAAAAACAACCGTAGTTGATGCAAATGCATCTGAGAAGAAGAACCAGGGAATCATCCCGGTAACTAAATATACGATAAATGGGTATTTTGCATCGATCATTTGTGCTTTCAGTCCAACACCAAATACCAGCCAATAAATCAATACAGTAAATAGCGGATTGATAAACGCCCATAAGATTCCTAAAAACGATCCTGCATATCTTGATTTGAAGTCATTGATCGAAAACTGTAGCAATAATTTTCTGTTCTGATAAATGTCCTTCATAAATAAATACAAATCTTTAAACATTTGTGTTCCTCCAAGCGATTTTCAGTGAATTACAGTCAAGTGCCATTTTACCATATTTTTGGTACCGAGCTGCGTTCTTATTTCTTTCTTAATTTTCTATGATACAAGATTTTCTCTAACGTTTCTATTTTACAGAAGATGCTAGACAATTGCAATAAACCAAAAAAGGCTGCGACGGTTGTCACAGCCTCTCTCGTATTTTGTGCCTATCAATGATAGCGTTGGATCCTGGAAGAATGAGCGCTATCTGGTTGTTCCTCATAAGATGTATCATCATAAGTCATATCGTCATATGCCTCTTCCATAACATAGAATTCCTCCGCAACTTCTGGTTCATCATATCGATGAACGGCCATAGCCAACAGGATATAAATAATCGGAACCCATGGGTATGAAGTCAATGTATCCTCCATAAATGACTGCATCATCACCGCAAAAAAGGCCCAGATAAAAGTCATCTGCCCGTTGGATAAATCTGCTTTCAACGTTAAGCGACCAATAAAAAGGATAAGCAGCAAAGCAGCAATCCCAAATCCTATCAATCCATAGATATTCAAAATAGAATTATAACTATTGTGGTTTCCTAAAAATTGGTTTCCTCGTTGGAAGATAAATGTTTTCATTCCTAGTAAAATTTGTTCAGATTTTTCTCCTAGCGTCTGATAGAATTTATGCCAAATATCTTCTCGACCGGTAAACAAATTGACTTTTTCAGAGACAGCCGCCAGATAAGAAATCGGCAAAGCTAAAAGAATCGTAACCGTGTAAGCAATAAATGGCGCACGAATGACACGCATCAACGATTTAGGTAAAAGATCCAATATCGCAAAAACAATCAACGCGACTAATGCACCTCTAGATTGGCAGACCCAAATCCCGAGAAAAGCTGCAACAACTGCTACTGCACCGATGATTCGTACATACCATCGTTCAAAAGAACTGGCAAATCCACTGATCAATAAAGCAAGAGTCATCAAAGAACTTCCGATTGTATTCGTATTGATCCAAATATCAGAAAGCGAATTGCCTGGAGCCCAGATGCTTTGTCCTTCTGGTACTTGGATCTCTGTAAATACACGATATAACGTGATTCCGAGGAAGACCGAAAAGACAATCAGATAAATACCGCGATCCCATTTTGTCCACTCGATCCATTTAATTACTAAACAAAATAAAATAATCAAAGGAAACAGTAAGTCTCCAAATAAAGACTCATTTCTTAATTCCCGAAAGTAAGAAAAGAAAATGAAAAGGGCAAGCGCAACACCTAGATAAAGAAAATCGACGCCTTTTGCTTTATAAACATTTAAAATGAGCAAAATAGCCACACTAAAAGCGATAAGTAATGAACTATTGTTATATATAAACAAAGTTGCTGGAAAACCTAACCCTGCTGTCCAAACAAAAAAGACTAGCGTCAGCAACAAAAGCAAGAAACCGACACTCATTTTGTTGACAAATTTTTGTACGATTGCTTGAATTATCTCCACTCTCCTTTCTACTAACATTTCAGGATTATTCTCAGCTAGCCTATTACTGTACGACTAGCTGATTTTCCTGAGTTTGTGTTTGTGGTACATCTGGATAATCCGGATATTCTACTTTAAAAATCATATAACCGTCTTTATCCGGTCCATATAGCTGCGTGAACTGCGCTTCATATAATTGGTTGTAATCAGTTAATGGTCGTTTACTGATCACATAGTCGATCCCTAATTTTTCTGCGTCTTCAAAATTCAACGTGACCGAAAACATATCTGGACGATCTAAAATGAACTTTGTATCTTCCTTAGCGATAAAAGCTCTTGTATGAGCATACCGATTATAATACTTCTCGTATTCTTCTTTCGGATCGATTTTCTTCCATGCAGCTATATCTGGATAAAAGCGTACTGTATTGAAGGATTTCACTCCCAATGTTGGGGTGAAGTTATATAATTCATCTTCAGACAACCAAACTTTACCAGGATCTTGTTGATCGATTTTTTGGATTTCTTTTGCCAGTGTTTTTTCAAAAATCGCTCCTGTACCTTCTACGACTGGATTGACGAAAAAGCCAGATACGATAACTAAGGCGGCAAAAGCGAGGTAAAACAAGCGTCTCCAGCCAAATAATGCAAAAGCTAAAATCACTGTTCCCAACACAGCAACTGCGATGGTTTCAAAATCCGAAAAATAATTATCCATTTTCGAATGCGTAATCGCATAGAAATAAGACCATGCATTTACTGCCAACAAAATGAATTTATACCAAATAGGAATAACATCTTCTCTCCAAATATAAGCGATAAACCAGATCGATAATAAACAAGCCGCAAAACTAAAAGTAAGGATGGCTCTTAATGGAGGAACATAAGACAGCAGAGTGATTTCTGCTAGCCATTTTGGCAACCCAACGGTAATCCAAAAGATAGAAAACAGACAAAAAATCATCAAAATACGTCCCAGTAACTTTTGTTCGCTATCTTTTTTGCCAAATAACACAAATGGACTTGCTAGGAATACAGTTGGAAAAAAGTGATAGAACAGGGCCACTTCAGAGTTATTCGAATAGTTGATATCTTCAAAAGGAATTTTCCAATTTGTAAGGAAAGAAAAAAATTCGCCAATCGTCCACTTTCCTCCAGTACTTACCCGTTTTCCTGGATATAAGGTATTCAAAGAAGCTAACAATGCGTCTTTTGACGTTAGCCAGAAATGAACCATGACTCCGCCAATAAATAAAACTGCCCCTCCAATCAACACTACATCCAACAGATCCCATGAAACTTTCTTGCTATAGTAAATAAGCAGGCCAACAAAATAAAAAATCAGCAAGTACGCCAGCATCACTTGATGGGCTGGGTAAATCACTAAAATAAACCCAATACCGAAAATAACCACCAAAAGCATCATCAACGTTCGTAGCCATTTTTTATCATGATTGTAGAAATAATGATAAAAAGCAGTCATCAGTCCCAAAGTAAAGAAAATCAAATCGCCCACATGTTGCATGAACCACCACTGGACTGCTGGAGAAAATATCAGCGCAAATGCACCGATTAGCGATAGAGCTTTTTTTCTCTTCGTTAATATCATCAGTACTTCGAATCCAAGCAAGACCATGACGACTAATTTCATCGCCCAATAAAAGGAAAGTCCTCGATCTCTTCCGAGGAAAAAGAATCCCCAGTTGAATGGTTTTCCGATAACCGTAATATCCTTTACAGGAGAATTATACGCAATGATCATGTTTTGTCCGTTTAATGAATAATCCTCGTTCACCAACGGAAAGTCCTCTTCAGCTTGTGAGAGGTAAAAAGGTGTCTGCACCAGCCATTCGTCTGACCGCACTTCCCGATTCTGTCCAAAAATCACATCAGTTTTTTTCCCATCGTCTCTTTGCGACACATATTTATCCCAAACACCAAGTGAACTTCCGTTTAAATTAAAAGTAACGATGACCACGATGACTAAAACGCCAATAAGATAGCGGAGTTTTAGAAACAGGTCAAGCACCAAATTCGAATCTGCCTGGTTCGCTTTTGGCTTTTCTTTTCGTCGTGCACTTCTTGTTTGTTTTTCCATATCATGCTCCAAATTCTATTTGATAAAAGGAAATTACTTATTCATTTTTTTGGCAGCTTCCAGCATTTGCGCAAGTGCTTCTTGCCAAGTTGGTATGACAAATCCTAACGCTTCTGTCTTTTTCAGGCTCATGACTGAATACTGCGGACGTGTTGCTTTTTGCGGAAATTCTTCTGACGTAACAGGTGCAACTTCTACATCTGTATCTTTCAATATTTCTTTTGCGAATTCATACCAAGAACAGCTATTTTCGTTCGACAAATGATAAATACCAAATGGTGCTTTTTCTTCGATGACATATACCATAAATTCTGCCAAAGTACGTGTCCAAGTTGGTCGCCCAAACTGGTCATTTACTACAGTCAGTTTGTCGCGGGTTTCCGCTAGGCGTTGCATCGTGAAGACGAAATTGTGTCCATAGATCCCGAAAACCCAAGAAGTTCGTATGATATAATAGTCTTCTAAAATCTCTTCTACTGCTTTTTCGCCTAATAATTTCGTACGACCATATTCATTTAGTGGATTCGTTTGGTCGTCTACTTCGTATTCTACATTTTTGTTTTTTCCATCGAAAACATAGTCTGTACTGATATAGACGAATTGAGCATTCACAGCTTTTGCTGCAAGTGCTACATTTCTTGTACCATCAACATTGATCTTCTCATCTAATTCTTTCGCTTCTTCTTCTGCTTTATCTACTGCTGTGTAAGCTGCACAATGGAAAATAACATCAGGTTTTAATTCTGTGATGTAAGCCATTGTTTTCTCGGCATCTGTGATATCCAAGTCTTTTGCATCTGTTGAAACATATGGCAGATTTTTTTCATCTAATAAATGGCGCAATTCTGTACCTAGTTGCCCATTTCCTCCAGTTAATAAAAACATATGATTATCCGCTCCTTGATTTTTATTTTAAAAAAGAGACAGGCGAGCGCCTGCCTCACATGTGTTTTTCCATTAATACAGTGACATTTTCTCTGTATTATTGTCCATTTTTGGCATATGCTGCTTCAACGGCCTCTTTTTCTTTTTTCCACCAGTCTTCATGTTCTTCGTACCATTTGATCGTGTCAGCCAACCCATCACGGAAGTTCGTAAACTCAGGCTTCCATCCTAACTCTTCCCGTAATTTTGTCGAATCGATTGCATAACGCAAGTCGTGTCCTGCACGGTCGTTTACATGGTCGTACGCATCTTTTGGTTGACCCATCATTTCTAAGATCAATTCCATCACGGTCTTATTATCTTCTTCACCGTCTGCACCGATCAGATAGGTTTCGCCAATTCTGCCTTTCGTCAAAATCAGCCACACTGCTGAAGAATGATCATTCGTATGGATCCAGTCACGAACATTCTTTCCTTCGCCATATAATTTTGGACGAATACCGCTTAAGATATTCGTTACTTGGCGAGGAATAAATTTTTCAATATGCTGATAAGGACCATAGTTGTTTGAACAGTTTGAAATGGTTGCACGTAAGCCAAAAGAACGCACCCATGCTTTTACTAACAGATCTGAACCAGCTTTTGTAGAAGAATATGGACTTGAAGGATTATATGGTGTTTCCGCAGTGAATTTTTCTCCTTCGCCTTCCCCATGTCCTGGCAGGTCTTCACGTAATGGAAGATCGCCGTAAACCTCGTCAGTAGATACGTGATGATAGCGTACATCATACTTGCGGCAAGCTTCTAAAAGTGTATACGTACCAATGATATTCGTTTGTACAAATGGGAAAGGATCTTTTAATGAATTATCGTTATGGGATTCTGCCGCGTAATGAACAACTGCGTCCGCTTCTTTTACTAGACGGTCCACTAATTCTGCATCTGCAACATCTCCTACGACCAATTCTACGCGATCGCTAGGAAGTCCAGCCAAGTTCTCTTTGTTTCCTGCATAAGTCAGTTTATCCAAAACAGTGGCATGCACTTCTGGATGATTGTTTACCACGTAATGAACGAAATTAGAGCCGATGAATCCGGCACCTCCGGTAACAATGATGTTTTTCATAAGAAAATTTCTCCTTAATTCTTAGATTTCTCCGTAAACAAATGGATTTTCTGCTTCAAATTCTTTTAATGTCGGATGACGGTGATCTTTTTCCGACATAATCGCTCTTGATGGATCAATTGGCCAATCAATCGCTAAATCTGGATCATCAAATGCGATGCCCCCATCTGCTTCTGCATTATAGTAATTATCACACTTATAAAGGAAGTTCACATTTGGTGTCAAAGTAACGAATCCATGGGCATATCCTTTAGGTACAAGCAACTGTCGATGATTATGTTCAGATAAGATAAATCCGTCCCATTGACCATAAGTCGGGCTACCTTTGCGGATATCCACTACTACATCTAAAACTGCTCCAGTGACTACCCGAATCAATTTTGTCTGTGCAGCTTCTCCTTTTTGGAAATGAAGCCCCCGAAGGACACCAGCTTCAGCTGATAGTGAATGGTTGTCTTGAACAAAGTCATATTTCAATCCATGTTCTGCAAATTTTGCTTTTGAATAACTTTCTGTGAAGAAACCGCGATGATCGCCAAAGACGTCCATTTCTACGATTTTGACATCTGTTAATTTTGTATCTGTTACTTTCATCTGTAAGGACTCCTTATTCAGCGGCCAAATTCAATAAATATTGACCGTATTGATTTTTTTTCAATGGCTGTGCAAGGGCCAGCAATTGTTCCTTATCGATGTAGCCCATACGGTAAGCAATTTCTTCCAAACAAGCCACTTTTAAGTTCTGACGTTTTTCAATTGTTTCGATAAAGGTAGATGCTTCAAGCAATGATTCATGTGTTCCTGTATCAAGCCAAGCAAATCCGCGTCCCATAAGTTCTACGGATAGTTTTCCTTTATCCAAATATGCTTTATTGACATCCGTAATCTCTAGTTCTCCACGTTCTGAAGGTTTGATACCTTTAGCGATAGAAATTACCTCATTGTCATAAAAATAAAGGCCAGTTACAGCGTAATTTGATTTTGGCTGAGCAGGCTTTTCTTCAATCGACAAAGCTTGCATATTCTCATCAAATTCTACTACACCAAAGCGTTCTGGATCATTGACATGATAGCCAAATACTGTCGCGCCTGTATCTTTTGAAGCTGCTCGTTGCAACATTTTAGACAGACCGCCACCATAGTAAATATTGTCCCCTAATACCAAGCAGACACTATCATCTCCAATAAATTCTTCTCCAATGATAAACGCTTGTGCCAATCCATCTGGACTTTCTTGTACTGCATATTCGATCTGCAGTCCTAAATCATTTCCGTTTCCAAATAATTCCTTGAAACGTGGTGTATCTTGTGGCGTTGAAATAATCAGAATTTCTTTGATTCCCGCCAACATCAGAGTAGACATTGGATAATAAATCATTGGTTTGTCATAAATCGGCATCAATTGTTTCGATGTTGCCTTTGTTAAAGGGTACAGACGTGTTCCGCTGCCCCCAGCAAGAATGATTCCCTTCATGGATATCTGCTCTCCTTTTTGATTTCAAATTTCACTTTGTTATTATCTCATCAATTGTTATATTTGTCATGGAAATATTAAGGATTTAAACATCTTTTATCAACGTTTAAACCATTTTCGTTTGATCAACGCCGTAATCAGATGAACACGCCAAGAAATTTTTTGCCGTAATTTAGAATGTGTTTCAATCTCACTCGCGTTTAAATCATGTCTTCGGTACAGAGTTAACGGTTCTCTTAGGAACCCAGTCTTCTTTCCTCCCAGCAAACCAATCCACATATCATGCATCGGCACTTCTGACGGGATCGGCAAAATATCGGGTTTTAAAGAAGACCGGAAAGCCATACCAGCACCAATATAGTGACTTCTTATCACATTATTAAGCCATCCTTCTTTGGAATTTCGAAACGAAAAATACGAATCATGGATCTCTTGCAGCTCGCTGTCCACAATGATTAAATCAGAAACTACTACTAGCTGATCCGGATTCTGCTCAAAATAGTCAGTGATCTTTTTCACTTTTGTCTCCAACCAAACATCATCTTGGTCTGCCAAAAAGATTAGATCTCCTTTCGTCTGCTGGATCGCATAACCAAAATTAGCGATCAATCCTTGACGAGGCCCCGAAAAAAGCTGGATTCGCTTATCTTTTTCTGCGTATTCAGTTAATATATCCCATGTATCATCTACTGACCCATCATCAGAAATGACTACTTCATCTTCTGCTGAAAGCTGAGATAAAATACTATCTAACTGCTCTCTTAAATATCTGCCTCCATTAAAGGTAGCTATACAAACCGAACGCACGAATTCACACCTTCCAATTCTTAACATATGAGCGCAAAGTCATCCGCCAGATATGCCGGTTTTTGACGGTCAAGAACTGTTTAGCTGTTCTTAACAATAATTGTCGTCGGTGACTGGATAAATGCCTTTGATCATATTCATGATAAAATCGATTTTCTGCTTGTAAAATAGAACGGTATCGATTACTTGAAACTTTTTCATAGTCTAAAACCGAAAGATCATGTTCCATTCGTACAGGAAGGATCTCCACAGTTTTTTCCAACTGATCCACTTTCCAAAACAGCCAATGATCCAAAAAATCTAAAGAAAAAGCAGGATTAAACCCGCCAATCTTTTTTAGAAATTTGACAGACCAGGCAACACCTGAATTGATTGCCATGATTCGTTCAGCTGTTGGGCCTTCAACTTCTACTGCTTGAGCTGTACGATTGATATAACGATCTGAATATAGGGGAGAAACTTGTCGGCTCCCAGAAAAAATCATCGGAACTGCAGCAACACATTCATCTGTAAAGGTTACTTTACGCAATAGTTCAAAATAATCGTCGACTAGCCTCGTATCCTGATCCAGAGTGACGAGACAACGTGTTCCTTCATCTGCTTGAGACAACGCAAAATTATAAGCCACCGCTAAACCAGGATTTTGCGGATCATGATGATAAACGATATTTTCTTTTTCAAACAGCTCATTTTGCTGCCTTTGAGGACTATTATCGTAAATAATAAGCTGAATTTGCTTTTCGCTAAGTGCTTTGCTTAATGGTCCATAAGCTGGAGATTGACTGAATAGTTGCTGATAAAGCACAACGACTACTAATATTTCTGGTTTCATCAGAAAAAACGCCACCCCCACTTATTGAAAAATTTCATCATAGAAGTCAAAAACACGCGAAACAGTTTTGCATTTCGATGCGCACCCTTCCCGTAAAAATGGATAACTGCATAAAAGGGTGTGTACAATAACTTGTAACCTGCTTTTTCAAAACTCAAACACAAGTCGTTGTCTTCAAAGTACATGAAGAAACGCTCATCAAACCCCTTTATCTCTTTAAATTTATCAATATCAGCTACCATAAAACTACCTGAGATCATCCGTACATAACTATTAGCATCAGTAGGCAATCCTCGGCATTCAAACACAGCCAGTCGTTTGTCAAACTTTTTTTTGACCCATTTGAAAGGCACAAAGCGCAAAACGTAATCAAAAACAGCCAGCTGCTCACGGATGAGGTGCTGAGTTGTTCCATCTTCATTAAGAATCTTAGGTGCTAACATCGCACATTCCGGATGTTCTTTCAATAACAAGACCAATGCTGTAACTGTCTCTTCATCCACTAAAATATCTGGGTTACAAATAATGCCATAGCGAGAATCGCTAGCTATCAGATTGTGATTATGTCCATAACCAAATCCGGAATTTTCATCATGAAAATAGATATCGATGTAGGGATATTTCCTATACTCTGTTAGTCTTTTTTTGTACTCGGGAAGTGAATTGTTGTCAAAAATTCGGATTTTTACTGCTGTTTCATCTTTTACAGTTGAAATAAAATTATCTAGTGTCCGAAAAATTTTATCACTGTTTGCCGTCACAATACTAATAAGGATCGGCTGGTTTAATTTGTTATTCATCTATATGACGGTTCCATTTCTTCAAATATTTCTGTTTTACTTGCGTACGGTACTCTTTATTCCCTAAAAATCGCAATGTTTTTAAAATAAACTGATGTTTCTCATTGATCAGACCAATCAATTCAAATAATAAAATTGCAGCAAACAACATGGCAATAATCAATATGATCGTTCCGATTCTTCCAGTATAATTCATGACCATAGCTGTGAAAGAAAACATCAAAGCCATCGCATAAATCGTCAGGACAGCACCTTTATGAGTAAAGCCTAAACTGATTAGTCGGTGATGAAGATGTTTTTTATCTGCTGTAGAAAAAGAAACACGGTTTGCTTTTCTCCTAATGATAGCAAAAAACGTGTCTGTTACCGGCACTCCCATGACGATCAGCAAAGAAATCGATGAAACAAAAGTCACGTTCTTCAGCCCTTGTAGTGAAAGGACGGCCATCATAAACCCTAGGAATAGAGCTCCTGTATCGCCTAAATAAATCTTTGCCGGATAAAAATTGTAAGGAAAAAAACCGATAATACTTGCTACAAGACAGAAAATAACAACTGGAATATACACTGTAGAAGCATGGAGGAAAAAATATCCAATGATTCCTATCGTAATTAAACCGATCAATGAAATCCCTGCCGCCAGCCCATCCAAACCGTCAATCAGATTGACCGCATTCGTGATACCGAAGATCCAAAAAATCGTTACGGGAAAACTAAGCCAGCCTAGTTGGATATATCCAATAAAAGGAAGCGTGAAGGAATCAATACGTATATCTGCTACAAAATAAATAATAAGAGAAGCAATCAAGATCCCTATACTTTTTTGTTTAGGTGTCAGCTCATATTTATCATCGAGCACTCCTGTGACTATGATTACTAAAGAAGCAATCAAGATCGGTACAATATACGATTGAGGGATAATTTTACGGAATAAGAATAAAGTCGATATAACAAATGAAATAAAGATAGGCAGTCCGCCCGCTGAAGGCATTGGAACTTTATTTATTCTTCTTTCATTTGGTTTGTCGACCATACCTGTTTGTACTGAAATGATTTTGAATACAGGTGTTAATATCAGTGATAATAAAATTGTCAGAAAAAATCTTATAACCATACTAAAAGAAACAAGCATATGGGCACCTACTTTAATTAAGAGTCATAATTATTATAAATTACTGATATAAATTTACAATAAGAACTCTTGTTTCTACTTTTTTTTATGAGAAAATTTAGTTTTCAATTTATTGAACCATTTTCGGCTTGGATCTCGACGTTTTTTGATTTGATGACCCGTCACGTATTCTTGAACAACTGCATTGATGATTCCGCCCAAAATGATGATCGTAGCAGCAAAATTAAGCCAAAGCATGAGTACAATAAAACTTCCTATGATCTGATAACCGCTGATCCTCGTTGCAAAATACCTAGCATAGATACTAAACACTTGTGATAACAGCATCCAGCCGACAGTAGCGAAGATCGTGCCCGGAATGATCGTCTTCAACTTCAACTGAGCATTAGGGACAATTAAATAAATCAAGAACATGATGACAAATAAAGCTACCAATGTGATTGGCCACTTCAAAGTTTGGAACTGATCGATAAAGTTCACGGGTATTTGTACGATTGGCTGAATAGCATCCAAAATCAGCTGTCCCAACCCAAGAACGATAGTTACCCCACTAATAGCAATCATGAACAAGACAATGACAATTAGTGAGAAGAAACGGACGATCAAAAAATTTTTTCTATTTTCTACGCCATACGCTTTATTCATCGCAATTTGCAAAGCATTGATACTTTGACTTGCAGACCATAAAGCCGCTAATGCAGAAACGGATAACAAGCCTCCTGAACTTTGTGTCAAAAGGTCTTTGATTGCAGGACCGATAAACTGGTAAACGGTCTCAGGAATCACTTCTCGTAAATAGGTCAGTACAGTCTCTTGATCGATGTGGAGAAACGGTAAAATATTACCAAAAGCAATAATCAATGGAAATAAAGACAAGAGTAAATAATAAGCAACGACGACAGAGGTCGTACTCATTTCTGAATCAGTGATGCGCTTTTGAGTCGTCTCAATAAAGCGCATCAGATTTTCATTTTGTTTTATTTTGTTCCAAACTTTCATGTACCTCTCCCGTACCTATTGACTGGATAGATCAATAAGTGCCTTCTTCTCCTTGTGATGTCAAAATTCTTGGACCATCTTTAGTAATAGCCAATGTATGTTCATATTGGCAAGAAAGTCCGCCGTCTCTTGTATACGCAGTCCAGCCGTTAGGATCCATTTTCATTTTCCAAGTTCCGGTATTAACCATAGGTTCGATCGTGATAACCATGCCTTCTTTCAACCGCAACCCTTTTCCAGCTTCTCCGTAATGAGGAACTGCTGGTTCTTCATGAATCGTAGGACCAACGCCATGACCAATAAAATCACGAACGATCGCTAGATTTTCGCCTTCTACATAAGTTTGGATAGCATGACCGATGTCACCAATCCGATTCCCTACTTGTGCTTGCTCAATACCGATGTACAAAGCTTTCTTCGTTACTTCCATCAATCGGTCGATCTCAGGTGTAGATTCTCCAACTACATAGGCCCAACAAGAATCAGAAATGCCGCCTTTCAAATCGATACACATATCGACTTTTACCAAATCACCGTTTTTCAAAGGCTTTTTACGAGGGAATCCATGACAAATTTCATCATTTATACTGATACAAGTCGCATATTCATACCCTTCAAAGCCAATTTGCGCAGCAATTCCGCCATGACTCTCGATATAGTTTCTGACAAATACCTCAATATCCCAACTTGTGATTCCTGGTTTTATAAAATCACGCAGATTTTTATGTACATCTGCTAATAAAGCTCCAGATTCTGCCATCATTTCAATTTCACGTGCTGATTTTAAAGTAATCATATTTTCGTCTCCTTTTTACAAATCCCTCTCATTTTAACATAGCGGCATACATTTAGCCAAATGACATTCCCCAGGTGTCTCTAGGTTTTATTTTCTTTTCAATGATGTTTTGGTATAATTCATAATTGTTAAATAATTATAAACGAGGAGGCACATCATGGCTTTAGCAAAAATCGTATATGCTAGCATGACAGGAAACACTGAAGAAATCGCCGATATTGTTGCAGAAGCATTTGAAAATCTGGATATCGAAGTCGAAATCAACGAATGTACCCAAGTAGATGCAGATGAATTCGAGGAGGCAGATATTTGCGTAGTAGCTACTTATACATACGATGATGGCGATCTGCCTGATGAGATCGTAGACTTTTATGAAGACTTGCAAGAATTGGATCTATTGGGAAAAATTTACGGTGTCTGCGGATCTGGTGATACTTTTTACGATGAATTCTGCAAATCGGTGGATGATTTCGATGCTGCTTTTGCAAAAACAGGCGCATCAAAAGGAGCCGAAAATGTTAAAGTGGATCTGAATGCTGAAGAAGAAGATATCGAAAATTTAGAAGCTTTCGCTAAAGAACTAGTCGCAAAAATTTAATATACTTGCAATAAAAGAGCCATCCAGATTTATTCAATCTGGATGGCTCTTTTATTCATTGCATTCATGGAAGAGTTCTTCGGGAGTTAAAAATGCATACGCTGTAAGAAAAACGAACTTTTCCTTATTTTGACACATCTCTTGTTACCTACTGATTTGTGGAACTTTTGAGTATATTCAATCGATTTCGATTGGTTCTTTGAATTTCAAGATAGCATCTATACTGTCTTGGATCATCTTTTCAATCTGTTCATCAGTTGGATGGATGATGCTTGAAGACATCAAAGCTGCGATCCCAGTAGCTATGATCCATGTCCCATTATACAAAGATTCGATCTGCTCTTCTGAAAGATTCACATAAGCTGGATCGCGTTTCACTGTATTCACAAAGTAAGTATAAGAGAAATTCTGCATCTCTTTTCCTCCACCATATTCTTCTAAGTACAGTGAACGATACAACTTCTTCTCTCTTCTTGCAAAATGGATATAATTAAAAGCAAGATCGATAATCGTATTCCCTGTATGCTCAACAGTGAACACTTCATATTGTAAATGATCATAGATCTGCTCAAAAAGAGCTTGTCTCAAGTCATCCATATTTTTAAACTCAAGATAAATCGGTTGCGTGGAACAATTCATTTTGTTCGCGATGTTTCTCGCAGTAAATCGTGTAAATCCATCGGTGGCAGCTACTTCATAAGCAGCTGCCAAAATCTGTTCTCTAGTAATCGTCTTTTTTCTTGCCATATTTTTTTAATCTCCTTAATTTTTTTATAACGCTTCCACCATTGATTAATTTCATTGTAACATGTTTTTTTTGATATGCAAAATTAGTTTTTGATTTTCTTCACAAGCTGAAATAGCAAGTAGTAACATATATCATGAAACTTAACCTTAAAAAAATAACCTCCTTTTTTTATTTAAAGCCTCATTGTTTGAATCATAATTAAATGGTATCATGCTAATAGTTACCAGAAAAAATGGTGAGGAGGAATTTTTATTATGTTATCTGATTTTAATGAACTTCTAAAAAAATATGCACGCTTAATTGCAGAAACTGGCGTAGCCACAGAAAAAGGACACACAGTTGTTTTACAGATCAGCGTGGAACAGGCACCCCTTGCTCGATTGATCACACAAGAAGCTTATAAACTAGGAGCCGCTGAGGTTATCGTTCAATGGACTGACGACCAGATCCAAAGAGAATTTCTTTTACATGCTGCAACGGATCGTATTGAGAATGTACCACAATCTAAAATCGATCAAGCGGATGAATGGCTTGAAAAAGGAGCAAGCAGGATCAGCGTTGTTTCTGCCGATCCCGATGCATTTGCTGGTGTAGATAGCCATCGAGTAGCGTCTTATCAATCAGCGAATGGCAAAGCACTAATGAATTTACGCAAGGCAACTCAAGCAAATAAAGTCAGTTGGACTGTCGTGGCTGCGGCTGGTAAACAATGGGCAGCAAAAGTCTTCCCAGAACTGCCAGAAGAAAAACAAGTTGAGGCATTATGGGATCAGATTTTCAAAACGACTCGTGTCTATGAAGAAGACCCTGTCTTAGCATGGAAGAAGCATGATGAAAAATTAGCAAAAAAAGCAGAAGAATTGAATCGAGAACAATTTTCTGCCCTTCACTATACTGCTCCCGGTACAGATATCATTATCGGATTGCCTAAAAACCATCTTTGGGAAGGCGCTGGAAGCTATAATGCTCGTGGAGAAAAATTCATGGCAAATATGCCGACGGAAGAAGTGTTCACAGCACCTGACAGTCATCGAGTAGATGGTTACATTTCAAGTACAAAGCCACTGAGTTATGCTGGCACCATCATCTCGGGTATGAAATTTACTTTTAAAGATGGAAAAGTTGTTGATTTTTCTGCCGAACAAGGAGAAGATGTCTTAGCAAAACTGCTTGATACAGATGAAGGTGCGCGTCGTTTAGGAGAAGTCGCACTTGTACCTGACCCTTCACCTATTTCTCAATCTGGCATCATCTTTTTCAATACATTATTTGATGAAAACGCATCGAATCACTTAGCACTAGGTTCTGCTTATGCCTTCAGTGTGAAAGGCGGTACAGAAATGTCCGATGAAGAATTAGCAGAAGCTGGATTGAATAGAAGTCAAACCCACGTAGATTTCATGGTAGGATCTGACAAGATGGATATCGACGGAATCCGTGAAGATGGCTCTACAGTACCGATTTTCCGAAATGGCGATTGGGCTTGAGTATACTTTCGCACACATGCAAAAAATAATATAAAGCATAGAATAAAGGATCTAAGCTATTGGCTTAGATCCTTTATTTCGCTAAACAACCCCACCGTTTTTTTATATGGTACTTTGAAAAGGAAAGTTGTAAGTATTAACCCATCAGCTATTACTAAAAATAATAAAAAGTCATCTTCAGTTCATTCCCATTGGCTTTACGTAAAGCTTCAAGTTATACCGCTAGAGTTAAGAACGATATATCTTTCGTTGGATAGGACTGGTATAAGCCAATCGAAATCGTTTAATTCGAATCTATTGAAGTATGAAAATCAACTACACCGTCGACCTAGTAAGTTTTTCTTTAGTAATCAATTTTTCCCTATTTTCTCTTCGACTGTTTATTGATGGACTAAGACATACGCATGCATCTATTTTACTTTATCAAGGAGTAAATATACTTAGCGTATCGAAACGTTTAGGACATAGCAGTTTAGAAACTACAATGTCTACTTATACAAAATAACCCCCTGTACCGCAAAGGATACAGGGGTTATTTGTACGTTCCTGACTGGAATTGAACCAGCGACCTATCGCTTAGGAGGCGATTGCTCTATCCTACTGAGCTACAGGAACAATTTCAATAAATCAATTGTAGCTTGTTTGTTTTTTACTTGCAAGCTTATCTGCTAAAAAAATCAGCTTATAAGTTAGGCAAAACGTTTCCACTAGTCCTTAACAGATGATAAACTAGAGGTAGAATGAAATAATGTAGGGAGGTTCTTTCCAATGAATGATAAGCCAAAAGAAAAAGTATACGCAGAACGCTTAGATTCATCTAAAAAAAATCGGGAAAAGATTACGAAAGAAGCAATCCAAGACCACAAAAAAGAAAACCCTAAAACAAAAGAAAACAAAAAATTCAAATTTACGAAAAAAGAGGATTTACTTTAACATTTTCCTTCAAATGCCAAATGAAAAACAAAAGGGTGGTGACAAAAATATTGTCATCACCCGTTTTTTATCAAAAATAGTCATTAAGAATTGGCTGTTGCTGTGGCAAGATTGAGCTTAACGTTTCTTCATATTCTTTTGTCACCTGTATTCTTTCTTGGAATACCAACTCTTCCACTTTACGATATCCTAATAATAGCTGCGTGATATGTTGGATACTTCCTCGAACGATTGGGAGTTTTGTTTGTTCTACTTTTGAGAGATGATTTTTTCCATTTTCGATTGTTACTTCCACGATTCCTTCATTCCATTTCGCATAATGATCTTCTTCTATTTGTAGGGCAAATGCAGCTTGTCTCTTTTTAAATGGATAATTTTCCAAAAACAAAGAAATATCTACGATCCTCGCCATCATATAAGGTGTGATCATTACAGAAGCAAATGGATTTTCTAATAGATAATTTTGATCATTACCGCCGTAGCCGCATGAATATTCAAATGTTTCAAAAGCACCATTGTGAGAACTTACGAAGCGAACAAGGCTGCAAAAAGCATCATGATCCAAAAATCCCCACTCCGCAATAATAAAGGAAGACGTTGCAAGCTGATAAACGATATATCCCGTTGCTTCCTCATTATCATCAAAATGCAAAGCAAACTGGTAATTGCCTTTTTGCTTGAATTTATACGTATACCACCAGTCTTCGCGCTTCAGACCAGCTCGTTGGTTTTCCGGCATCTGTTCATAAATTCTTCTGATTGCAGCTTTTGCATCTTCAAAATCCATACGCTTTATTTTTCCAGATTTTTTTTTGATAAACGGCACATCACGACTGTTTAGTTGATAACTGATTTTATCAAATGATTGTTCATAGCCATAGCGCCGATAGAAGGGATAGGAGAATGGCGCCAGATAAGATAAGCTTACTTTACGATCACGGCAATCTTCAAGGATCTTTTCCATGATCTGATTGATCCCGCCTTGTCCCCTTGCTTCTGGATAAGAAGCAACATAGCCAATGCCGGCCATTAGGTACTCTTGTCCGTAAAAATTCACTGGAAAAGGGGTCGCCATGACTTGACTTGTTAGCCGATCCTCCTCATCAAAAAATCCGTAATTCCAAGAATTCTCCGCAAGTGTACGAAAACGTTCTCGCCTTTCAGGTGTATCTGCCCCATTAAATGCATAAGTGGCTAAATCAAACATTTCCTCAATCGAAGATACACCTAGCTCTCTTACTTTGTTTGTCATTTTGCTGCCCCTTCCTACAAAAAAGCTAGTGAGGATTCGCAGGAAAGATCTATCTTACTATGAAAAATTCCTTCTAGCTTACTTCATTTTTCAATAACTAAATAGTACCATGTTTCATTGATTTAATACGTTGCTTCGATCATATCTAGCATTTTTTTGAAACGTCTCCGTTTAAAATACATCAAGATTGTTCCTAAAAGCATATCATTCAACTTTTGAAGCATGCCATAAGACTCCATTTTTTCTGTGTAATGAACCTCACAGGTCGAATCGTCCAATGGTTTGATTTGATAATGAACGACGAATTCATTCTTCGTTGTCGATGTACGAAACTTATAAGACTGGTTTTCAATGACTTCTTCGATTTTTATGCGAGCCCGGTTATTTTGCGAGAATTGTTTGACGTACTCCAAATTTTTCAGCTGTTTTCTAGTTACTGATTTGCCGGTCGCTTTACGTACATCGAAAAGGACAGAGTCCATAACTTTATCGTAAAAAAACGATGCTGGAATATTTAATTTTTTCGTGATTTCCATTAGTTATTTTTCTCCTTTGCTTCTTCTCTTTTTTTCCCCTTCATGAAGAAATAGATTCCTAATCCTGTTAGAAAAAGACCTGTGACCATACTATACAAATCATACCTTTGCGAATGTGGATTCAAACTATACAACACGATCAAAGAACCAATACTACATAAAAATAAACCGTTTTTTATCATCTCAACCATCCTATCTTTTTAAACCATTTTCTAAACAGCTGTTGATTGAAAATAAAGGACTGTTCCCCAAGGCTGTGCTTTGATTAGTTCCTTTGCTTTTTTAGCCGCAACTTCCGGATCTTCTGCACTTGTTTCAAAGAACAGCTTGATTCCTTGTTTTTCTTTAAATGTAAAAGTCATTCCTTCTTCATTGTATCCTTCTAACAATTCTTTGATTTCATCTTGTTGCATTGCACTGGCAATTGTAATCATTTCAGTTCCTCCTCGAAAATTCATTATGAGGAACGAAACTTAAAGCGTCCCGCTCCTCACGTTCATCTTATTGTTGTTCGCCTGCGGCAGGGTCCATTTTGTTTGCAGAGATGACAAATGGTGCCCAAATCAAGAAAGTCACGACCATACATACTAATGTTACGATCGGTGCCCGCCAATCCGCTCCTGTTGCTAAGAATGACAATAAGAACGGCGGTACTACCCATGTGACTTGCTGCGATACCGGAGCGACTAGGCCAAGATAAGTAGCTGTCCATCCAATTGCTGTTGCTACTACTGGAGCAATCAAGAATGGGATAAACATGATTGCATTCAATACGATTGGCAGACCAAACATCACTGGTTCGTTGATATTGAAGATACCAGGCCCAATGGATAATTTAGCTACTGTTAGATAATCTGCACGTTTAGAGAAAATCAAGATAGCTATCAGTAAGACGATCGTTCCGCCTGATCCGCCAAACCATGCAAAAGCATCGAACGATCCGCGGACCCACATATAAGCTTTTCCATCTTCGATTGCATCTAACACGGCTGGTGTACCAGTTTTTCCGTTATAACCTTTTTGGAAAATATCAATATTGATTAGTTGTGCTTGTCCCCAGATTCCCTCTAGCACTGGTGCCAATACATTTGGTCCATGAATACCAAAGAACCAGAATACTTGAACAAATACTGTGACGATCAATACTGCTCCCAACCCTTGAGATAATCCTAGGAATGGTTCTGCAATATATTTTTGCACCAAATCAATGATCAGTTGCCCATCAGCTACACGACCTACGATATAATTGATAATAGCAATGACGTATAAAGCGATCGTCGCTGGTAAAATGGCTGCAAATGCTTTAGATACTGCTGGTGGTACTGAATCAGGCATTTTGATCGTAATGTTGGCAAGCATCAATTTACAAAAAATAATGACTGAAATAGCTCCCATGATCATAACTGTAAAATAAGCGTTTCCATTCAAATGATCTAGTTTTAGCCAACCCCATAATCCAACTGACAGTGTGCCATCTGCAATCGTTGCACCAATCTCAGAACTATTGATTGCATCTGCGACATTTGAAGGAACATTCACATCTAATGCTGCTGATAATGCTGGACCAAAGGAAATACCTTGAATCAAGGTAGCTAAACCAACGATCCCCCCAGCTAGATCATTTACTCCATAAGCTCGGGCAAGATTATACCCCCAAGAAAAGGCAAAGATCAATCCGGCGATTGCTAGTGTACCGTTCCAGACAAAACCATTGATTCCGATGATGACATTCAATACGGCAAAGATTCCTTTGTCTGCTGCTAAACTGTCAGCATAGGTACTGTTAAACTGTTGCGGTAAATCACGAATAATTGCATTGATCATTACAGCGACTGATCCCGCCATTGTTGCGGGCAGTGTGCCGATAAAAGCATCACGCAAAGCAACTAAATGTTTTTGCGCTCCGATTTTTGCGGCAACCGGCAGGATGTATTTCTCCATCCAACTTGATAGTCCGTTCATTTTTTACTTCCTCCTATAAGTTTTTTATATAAAGAGAGTTCTCCTTATAACAAAATAAAAAATCCGTTCAAAAATTTTTCTTCTTCCGTTCAAAAAAGAAGTTGTATTTATTCGCTGTATACGCGACGATAAAGTTCGATGATTTCTTTTGCTAAATCAGTAAACGCAATAGATGTCATTAAGTGATCTTGACTGTGAACAGTCAATAATGTCACTTGCATATGATTTCCTTGTGCTTCTTGTGTCAACATGTCTGTTTGTGCATGATGCGCTTGTATAAGTGATTCTTCTGCATCAGCGATTTTCCTATCCGCTAACTCAAAATCACCGATTTTAGCAGCCGCAATCGCTTCCATTGCATCGCTCTTTGCATTACCGCCAAACATGATTAACCCCATGATGGCTTCTAGATTTTGTTGATCTTCCACGTTGTTATACCCCCAACTGCATACTTGATTTATTTCATTAGATTTTCTGCTTGTGCAAGAACTTTTTCTCCGTTCATCATGCCATAGTCTTGCATATTGATGACATCTAATGGAATACCTTTAGGCGCAAGTTTTTGTTCAAATTGAGCTTTCATGAAACGTACTTGAGGACCTAATAATAATACATCGACATTCTTAGATTCTAAATTATTATCTGCATCTGAGGCAGAGACCGCAAAAATATCGGCTTCCATCCCTTTTTCTTCTGCTGCTTTTTGCATTTTTGTGACCAATAAACTCGTACTCATCCCTGCTGAACAAACTAACATGATTGTTTTTTTTGCCATTTTTAACACTCCTTTTATTTTTTTACACTTTTATATAACGCAAGAAGCATGCCAATAAAAAAAAGAGCTGAAATAGCGTTTTCATGCTTTTTAGCTCTTTTTTATAGTGCGCACACAGATGTTTAGTGTGTAAACAGTATGATTAGTGTGTTCATTTTTTTATTTTATTTTCAAGAAACATTTGTGTAAGAAATGCGATATCATCTTCTGGAATTTTTACCTGATATTTTCGTTCTAGTGCCATCAAGTTTGCCCGAACGATATCCATTTCCAAACGATAAATTTTTGAGAAAATAGACAGTTTCTCAAATTGCCGATGGCTTTCTTGTTTGATCAATCCGTCTAACATGAAGGCTAAATGGATAACGATTCCAGTATCTACTCCAGGTTCCACGATAATCGACAAATCGGTCTGGATCTGCTGAACTGTCTTTTGCAATGAACGGATCAGTTCATCAATAGAAAAGACATCGCTTAATGATCCAGCAAGTGAATCGACAATTTTAGCTGTCGGGATCTCATCATCAGCTATACGCTTTAAAATATTTAGTTTTTCATCATCAAAAACGTCATAGGCTGAAAAAAATGGGATATTTTGATAATCAACATCAACTGTTCCCGCAATTGCTTTGATCTCATATTCTTCCAATAAGGCATCGATGTGTTTTTTGAATGATTCACGTTCTAAAAACTGCATCTGGATCAGTTCTACCTTATTTTGATTAATCACTGGCATAATACGCTGATATAATTTGGCAGCTACTCCTTCACCAGTAAAGCATGTCACGATTACGGCTTTTTTACGCTGTAAAGTTTCAGACTTTTCCGCTTTGAACTGATCACGTACGATCGATTCAAAGGAAAGCTGGATATTTTGATAAATATCTTCTAAGCTTCTTCCAACACTTGCCATCCGTATCGCTTCTATCACAATCATGGTACTTGTCATCGTGATAGCTTTCGTCCGAATGCCAGTCTCTTCATAAATCAAATCACTGAAGGTGTTTAATGATCCCATATCTGTTAACAAGAGTAGGCCATTCGTCAAATGCTCTTGATAGTTTTTGACATATTGTAACACTTCTTCATACATTGTTTGAACTTCCATAACCAGTGGCATATTAAAAGCTTTCCCTACTTTTGTTCCTAATAGTTCTTGTGCCATCTCCAACATGCTTGAAGCAGTCTGTCTGCCGTGCATCAATATGAGAACATCTACTTTGTTTTCTTTAACAGGCTCACTTTCTCCTAGATTGATAGAAAGAAACATACTAATAAAGCCGATTTCATCAAAAGGAATCTCAACTTGTTCTTCTTCTTCAATGATCGTTGAAAGATCGATTGCTACCTGGAATTCCCTCTTAAAATTTTTCCGTACGTTATTCAAATCTGGGTGGACGATCATATGACCTTCTCTCACACGATCCAATGTACTTTGCAGATGCAAAGCAAAAGCAAAACGAGCTTTTTCATTATAAATACGGTCTAACCGTTTTTCAGCCACATCATACAATTGATTGGTTAACCGCCAGATTTCATCTGGCAAAAGATCTTTGGGAATCGAACTTTTAGTCAATTCTTTGACATATGTCTGGAAATAAGCATCCACATCTTTTGAAATGAGGGTCTCTAGATCAATGTTCTCCACACCGGTTTCGGAAAGAGAAGTGACTTTTTCCTCAATATCGTTATAGACCTGCATGTTTCGTTCTGGATCTTGTGACCAGACAACATCAGCAAATCCTGGTTCAAATGTCAAATACTGACTTTTGCTGTCCATGAATCGGTCGAGACGTTCCGGTATTTCCTTGATTTTCAGTAATCCTTTTTGTACTTGAAGGGAAAGTTCTTCTTTTCGAATGATTAGCTTTTTCTCATGATGAGTACGGTAATGTAAAAAAGATTTTGCACAGACTAGTTTCAAGTCTCGTTTCACTTGACCGATATTTCCTTCCGCATCATAAAGCATGAAGGCAAGAATCGCTTCTTTTTCGATATCGATACGTTGATTCAAACGATTCGCTTCTTGTTTGATAAAAAGAGAGATGATTTCATAACGCTCATCCAGTGAACGTGAAGCAAGATTCGGCAAGGTGATTGCCATAGGAATCCGTCGATTGAACGTAGATAAGAAACTTTCTGAAGATTCAGTCGTCGCCCCAATGATCTGAACAGATGCTTCATGTACTTGTGCACTTTCTCCAAGCGGACGGTAAATACCTTTATCAATGAAAGTAAACAGCATTTCCTGCCCTTCCGGCGGTAAACGGTGGATCTCATCTAAAAACAATATACCGCCGTCTGCTTTGGCTATTAGACCGGGACTATCTTGAGCTGCTCCTGTGTAAGCCCCTTTTTTGATCCCAAAGATGTGTCCAAAGAGCAGTTGCGGATTTTGAGCATAATCCGCACAATTGAAAGAAACAAATGGCGCATCTGCAGAAAGCATCTCTGAATCGATTGCAAAATGATACATACATTCAGCAAACATCGACTTCCCTGTACCAGTTTCTCCAAAAATAATCGTATGCAACCCCCGCGGTGGATAAAGAATCGCAGCTTTTGCCTGCTGTATGCTGACTTTTAAAGAATCATTTTCTCCAACGAGTGTTTCAAAAGTCACTTGCGTAGAAGAGTCGACATGCACTTCATCAGATTTTGACTTTTCCGTTGGCAAAGAGTAAACGACTGGTCGGCCAGCGGTTTTTACAATATGATGGGCCTTGTATAGTTCACTTAAATATCGGCTTGCATTGCTTCGATCGATAGTTAAGCGCTCAGCTACATCACTTGCTGTCAATCCTTGTTGGTTTTCTGTCAATAGCTGCAAGATCTCTTCTTGACGTTCTTTCACATAACCCCTCCTCTGGCAACCAATTTTGTTCCCGTTTTCATAATCATAGCATAAAAAGGCGCTTATTTGCGCCTTGCTCCTTTATTTCTCTCTTTTTTTGATTTATTTTTAACTTTTTTTCTTATTTTTTCTTTGTTATATTCTGGGTTCTGCTCCTTTCCAGAAAAAGTTTTCGCATACTTTTTATTTACTGCAGGAGCTGCATCTTCTTTGGTTGGCTGCTCAGTTTGCAGCTTACCTCCGTATAAAAAAATCTCTTCAAGTGTTATATTTGATGGACGTAAAAGCCGTTTTAAATCTCTTAGATTATTATCTTGTACGAGTGTAATTACTATTCCTTCATTACCCATTCGACCAGTTCTTCCCGAACGATGCAAATAAGCTTCTTCACTTAACGGAACTTCTGCATTCACTACATAAGGAAGACCTGTAATATCTAAACCTCTAGCCGCCACATCTGTGGTCAAAAGTGCTCTGACCATTTTCTTTTTGAATTGTTCTAGCGCTGCTTTTCGGAGTAGCTTGTTCTGATCAGAGGCCAGACTTCCTACCGGTACACCTCTATACAGCAATTTTTCTTCCATTACGCCTAATTCAGTCAGTTGATTAAAGAAAATCAGACCATGAAAATCTTCTATATACGTGAGACGTCTCAAGTAGTCATCTTTCTTTCGTATCGGTACACGTAAAAAGTAATGTCTCAGTCCTTTTCGAGAATCGTCCTCTGCTGTCACGTCAATTGTCTCAAACGTTTTCCCAGTGATTTTTTCAATGCTTTCAAGGGAACGATCTGCTGTCGCTGAAAAAAAAGCTAGCTGATACTCTGTTGGAGCTTGATGAAGAATTTGATCAATGATTTGGCTGTTCCCAGCGTCAAATAGCTGGTCTGCTTCATCAAATACCATTGTTTTCACTTGATGTGCTTTTATTTTTTTTGCTTTCATCAATTCCAATATTCTTCCTGGTGTACCAATCAAGATTTCTGGTTTTTTCTTCAAACCCTCAATCTGACGTTTGACGTTGGCTCCGCCCACCAAAGATTGGACTTTCAACTCTTTGTCTTTTCCCCATTCACGTGCAACATCTGCTACTTGAATAGCTAGTTCTTGAGAAGAAGCAAAAATGACCAACGCACTTGCTTCACCTGGTTCCACGTTTAGTAGTAGAGGCCAAAGATAAGCCAGTGTTTTACCTGAACCTGTAGGAGAAACCGCTACTATACTTTGTTTATTACTTAGTGGCTGAAAAACTGCTCGTTGAATAAGAGAAGGTGAGATAAACCCTTTATCCTCATATTTTTTCTGCCAATTTTCGGGAAATACTTGTACAAATTCGTTCATTAAAAATCTTCCTCATTATCTGCATCGAATTTGATGCCGCCATTTTTTCTTAAATCATAAATCACTTGGTTCACATTTCTAGCTAGCTCGATCCACTCTTCATACAACAATCCCCAAGCTGGATCTTTCGGATGAGCCATGACATTGGCAAAATCCTCTGCTTCATCTGCCATTGGATTTTCTGCAGCTGTTACCGCCAAATCAATGATTTCTTTATGCGCGCGATCATGAAATTGTGCTTGTTCAATTGCATTGACTCCATTCATCACTAGCGTTCCTGAGTCAAAATAAATCTCTGACGGTAAATAAGAATCACCGATTTTACCTGGCTGGATCGATACATCAAAATTCTCATAACGTAAGATCCCCCATCCAAGGCCATCTACACCAGTAGAAATCTTTCTTGGGAAATAATGGACTTCTTTTGGCATTCCAAACCAAGCAACAGCTGCATATACAAGGTAAACACCTAAATCCATCAATGCACCACCTGAGAAATGAGTCGAGAAGATATTCGGTTCTTCTCCATCTAATACTTGGTCATAGCGCGAAGAATATTTCATATAGCTGAAATTTGCACCGATTATCTCGTCTTTTAATGGTAAGTAATCGGCAATCTTTTTAAAACCTGATTCATGGATATTTCTTGCTGCTTCAAAAAAATACACATTGTGTTCATTTGCCAAATGGATGATTTCATCCATTTCTTTTGGCGTCGAAAAAGCTGGCTTTTCAACTATCACATTTTTTCCTGCCAAAATTGCTTGCTTAGCTTGACTAAAGTGAAGACTATTCGGAGAAGCAATATAAATGGTGTCCATATGAGTAATATTGAAAAAAGTCTTCAAATCTGTTGCGAATTCGATATCCCCTTCATAATGAGAACCAAATTCCTGTGCTTTTTCCAAATGTCTAGAATATACCGCTGTCAATTCATATTTTTTTGTGCTTAAAGCTGCTTGGACAAATTGATGAGTAATCCAATTTGTTCCGATAATACCTAAGTTGATCATTATTTTACCTTCTTTCTATTGTATAGGATCTTCAAAAGGGATATCTACATCAAATGGAATGGCCTGCTTGACAGTTACCTCATCTGCCGATACTTGACAATTATAGGCGAGGATTTGAACTCCGCTTTGCTGCGCATGTCGAACCATATCAGCTAGTGCTGGTTGCATTTCTTCATGGATCGTTGCCAGATGAAGATGTTCGAACTGAGCAATAAACAAGACATAAGCGGCATAACCATCTTGTGCGGCATACGTTAATTCTCCTATATGTTTCAATCCTCTGAGTGTGGGCGCATCAGGAAAAGCACCAATCGCTTTATTTTCAAGTGTCATACCTTTGACTTCAACAAATGCTTTTTGTCCGACCACCGTCTCTAAATAAATATCAAATTTGGAGTGAAGATAAGTTACTTCACGCTTGTATACCGTAAATGGACCAGTTAATCCTGGTAAAAGGATCGTGCCGTCTAAAATACCATCAATTGCCAGCCGATTAGGCAATTGACTATCGATATTAAACCAGTCACCCTTCTTTTTTACAGCAATCAGATCATAGGCGGTTTTCCGTTTAGGTCCAGGAGCAAATACAATAGCCACTTCAGCGCCTGGTATCAGGACCTCTTTTCCTCTACCTGTATTTTTGACATGCGCAATAATTATTTCTCCGTCTTTTTTCATACAATGTGCTATAAACCGATTCGGGCGGTCAATAAAAAAAGCTATTTCCACTTGCTGATACTTCAAATTATGTCACCTTTCTTCCTACTATGTATCCTATCATAATTTGTAGAAAAACAGTAAAAAAACCAGTCGAAAGTCTTAGAGAAATTTTAGCTTTTATTCGGTACAATGAAATAAAGAAGAAAGAATATGTCTATGCGATTATTTTCTCATAAAGGAGTGATTTGGTGATAAAAAAAATGATCTATTTTCTTGGTTCACTCATTACCGTTCTCTCAAGTTTTATTTACTTGAAAAAGAAAAAACAAGCGGAAAAGTCAGAAGGACTCTCAAAGTATCAAGGTACATGGTTCTTTAGTGATAGCCAGCAAAAACAACAATTACAGATTACATCTGATTACACGTTTTTGATCAACGGTCAGTCTCTTGGCACATCTGTGGTAGAAATAGATGAATATCGTTTAGTCGTACGTGATCAGTATGGTTTTTATCTTATCTTTTCTTATCCCGAACAAACTCTTTATGACGAATCTGCAGACACTTCATATAAGTTGTTATCTGAAAAATAGATCCCTCCCAATGTATATATATATCCTTTATAAACGAAAGAATGAGTCTTCTCTATCATCTTTCGTTTTTTGTTGTAAAAACGTCTAAAAATCCTTTGTTTTTTATTTAGAAAAATAGTCAATTAACGTTTTTTTTGTTACACTTACTAATGATGGTTTTTTACCATGAAAGGATGATCGAATATGACACCAAATCGAGAAGATTATTTGAAAATCATTTTAGAACTAGGTGGAGATACAACGAAAGTCAACAATAAACAAATCGTATCTAGTCTAGATGTCTCAGCTGCATCTGTCAGTGAAATGATTTCTAAACTTGTGAAAGAAGAGCTTGTAGAACATTCCCCTTATCAAGGTGTACAATTGACTGCAAGCGGACTGCAAAAAGCTAGCAGTCTGATTCGCAAACATCGCTTATGGGAAGTTTTTTTAGTTGAACATTTAGACTATAGCTGGAATGAAGTCCATGATGATGCTGAAGTATTGGAACATGTGACTTCGGAACATCTTGCAGATCATTTAGAAAACTATTTGAATCATCCTGAACATTGTCCTCATGGAGGATCGATTCCTAAAAAAGAGGAAGTTGTCCATGAAGAACGCCGACAAACATTGGAGTCCTATCCTGTCGGTACAAAAGTGCGTATCGCACGAGTGCTTGATGAAAAAGAATTGTTGGATTACTTAGTCACTATTGACCTGAATATCAACGAAGAATATGAGATCGTTGACATCGCAGCTTATGAAGGACCGATCACTATCCAAAATGATAGAAAGAAAATCCCCGTCAGCTTTAAGGCGGCCAGCACGATTTTTGTCGATAAAATATAAAGGAGTGTATCCACATGTCTAATGAAAAAAATGTATTGTTTACGATATTCGGCGGTACAGGTGACCTAGCCCAGCGTAAATTGTACCCGTCTTTGTTCCGCCTTTACAGAAAAGGAAATTTAGGCGAGCATTTTGCTGTAATCGGAACCGCTCGCCGTCCCTGGAGCGATGAGCACTACCGTGAAGTTGTCAAAGAAACAATCCGTGCATTGAATCCTTCAGATGAAGAAGCAACTACCTTTGCAAGCCATTTTTACTATCAATCCCATGATGTAAATGATTCAACGCATTATCAGACATTAAAAGAATTGTCTGACCGATTAGATGGACACTATCAATTAAACGGTAACCGTGTCTATTATTTGGCTATGGCACCTCAATTTTTTGGAACGATCGTTTCTCATTTGAAATCACAAAATATTATGACAAAAAATGGCTTCAATCGTTTGATCATAGAAAAACCGTTCGGTTCTGATTACCAGTCTGCTTTTGAATTGAACCAGCAAATCAGAGAAGTATTCCCAGAACAAGATATTTTCAGGATTGATCATTATTTAGGAAAAGAAATGATCCAAAACATCTCAGCTATCCGTTTTGCCAATAATATTTTTGAGGCTCAATGGAACAATCGCTATATCGACAATATCCAAATTACTTTTGGCGAAAACCTCGGTGTAGAAGATCGCGGGGGCTACTACGATCATAGTGGCGCACTTAAAGACATGGTGCAAAATCATATTTTACAGGTTGTAGCATTACTTGCAATGGAACCGCCAGTAGCATTTTCCGAAAAAGAAATCCGTACAGAAAAGATCAAAGCATTGAAAGCTATCCGCATTTATAACGAAGAAGAAGTGTTAGAAAACTTCGTTCGCGGGCAATATGCTCAAGGTGAATTGGATGGTGTACAATTCAAGGGCTATCGCGAAGAAGACAAAGTGGATGCTCAATCAGAGACTGAAACATTCGTCGCAGGCAAATTCACTATCGATAACTTCCGTTGGTCAGGTGTTCCTTTCTATGTACGTACAGGCAAACGTTTGACTGAAAAAGGGACTCGGATCAACATCGTATTCAAACAAGTTCCTGTTAATGTATTCAAAACATCTGTCGATGAACCATGTGACGATACGACACTTCCACCTAATGTTCTAACGATCTATATTCAGCCAACTGAAGGATTTTCTTTATCCTTGAATGGGAAAGAAGTAGGGCAAGGATTTGAAACGGAACCAATCAAATTGGAATTTAGAAATAGTGCAGAAATGGTTGAAAATAGCCCAGAAGCTTACGAAAAATTACTATTAGATGCGTTGAATGGTGATGGAACGAACTTCTCTCATTGGGAAGAAGTCGCTCAATCTTGGCATATCGTGGATGTCATTCGAAAAGCTTGGGACCAAACACAACCGGATTTTCCCAACTACAAAGCTGGATCAATGGGACCTAAAGCAGCTTTCGAACTACTTGAAAAAGACGGATTCGAATGGATCTGGCAACCAGATAACTGGTATCGTGAACGTGGAAAATTAAACGATTGATAACAAAAGGGGGTGTGACAAAGAACATGTCACACCCCCTTTTCCCTTTTACTTTTCTTCGAATCCTTCAGCTACAGCTTCAGGATAGAAGTCTTCAACGATTTTTGCACAACGACCGCATAGATGAGGAAGTTTTTCATCTACTCCTACATCTTTACGAACTTGGCGACAGCGATCGCAAGTTTCCCCGTCTGCTTTTTCCACTGTAATAGCAACATCATCAAATACCATAGCGTTATCTGGCACTTGTTCATCTGCTGCCATAACTTCAAAGTAGTCTGGTGAAACGATCAATAATTGTGCAATATCTGCATCCAAAGCTTTTAACATTTCACGAACTTGTTGTTTTGGATAAACAGTTAGTTTTGCTTCCAAAGATTTACCAATCAATTTGCTGTTTCTTGCTTCTTCCAATGCTTTTAAGACATTATCACGGAAGTCCATGAAAGCAGTCCAGGTATCCATCAATTCTTCTTGGTTTGCAAACTCTTCATAACCAGGAAACTCGCTTAACTGAACGTACTCCTCTTCTTCTTTCAGGAATGACCAGATTTCTTCTGCTGTATGCGGAATGATAGGAGTCAATAATTTTGTCAAAGCTACAGCTGTTTGATAGAAAACAGTTTGCATGCAACGACGTTGATAATCATCTTCTGCTTCAATATAAACTACATCTTTAGCAAAATCCAGGTAGAATGACGATAGATCAACCGTCAAAAAGTTCATAACTGTACGGTAAATATGCATGAAGTTATATTTGTCGTACCCTTCTTCTCGGATTTCTTTGATTACTTGGTTCAATCGAACGGTCATATATTTGTCTACAGAACGTAAATCATTGTACGAAACAGTATCTTTTTTAGGATCGAAATCTTCTGTATTCGCTAATAAGAAACGCATCGTATTTCTGATTTTACGATATACTTCTGCCACTTGACTTAAGATATCCATAGAAACACGAACATCTGCTTCATAATCTACACTAGATACCCATAAGCGAAGGATATCTGCACCAAATTGTTTGATCACTTTTTCTGGTGCAATGATGTTTCCTAAAGATTTACTCATCTTACGGCCTTCACCATCTAAAGCAAATCCTTGAGAAATAACTGATTTGTATGGTGCTACACCATTGATAGCCACACTAGTCGTGATACTTGAGTTGAACCAGCCACGATATTGGTCTGATCCTTCTAAATACATATCTGCTGGGAATGATAATTCTGGTCGCTGACGTAAAACAGCTTCATGAGAAGAACCAGAATCAAACCAGACATCCATGATATCTTTTTCTTTTGTAAATTCGCCATTAGGAGAACCTGGGTGGGTAAATCCTTCAGGAAGAAGTTCTTTCGCTTCTTTTTCAAACCAGATAATTGATCCATGTTCAGCAAATAATTTTGCCACATGTTCGATTGTTTCTGGTGTGATGATTGCTTCTCCATTTTCAGCATAGAAAATCGGAAGTGGTACTCCCCATGCACGCTGACGGGAAATTACCCAATCGCCGCGGTCACGGATCATATTATACAAACGTGTTTTACCCCATGGGATAACCCACTCTACTTTTTCTACTTCATCCAAAATATTCTGACGGAATTTATCGATAGATGCAAACCATTGTGGAGTTGCCCGATAGATCACAGGCTTTTTCGTCCGCCAATCGTGAGGATAACTATGAGTAAAGAAATCTAGCTTCAGCAAAGCTCCTTTTTCTTTTAATAGATCAGTGATCATAGGATTTACTTTGTCATAAAAGATACCTTCAAATCCAGGTGCTTCTTCTGTAAACAATCCTTTTGAGTCTACAGGTGACACTACAGATAGTTTATATTTGCTACCAGCGATATAGTCATCTTCCCCATGTCCTGGAGCAGTATGGACTAATCCAGTACCAGCGTCTAAAGTAACATGATCGCCTAAAATCACAAGTGATTCACGTTCATAGAATGGATGACTTGCAGTCATATATTCCATTTCTTGTCCAGCAAATTCTTTTAGAACTGTTACATTTTCCCAACCGATTTCTGATTGGACTGTTTCTAGCAAATCTTTCGCTACGACAAACTTACGGCCATCGGCTTCCACCAATACATACGTAAATTTTGGATTTACAGCAATACCTTGGTTTGCTGGCAATGTCCATGGTGTTGTCGTCCAAATGACAAAAGCTGTATCTTCATCAAGAATATCTTTGCCGTCTTTGACATTGAAAGCTACAAAAATAGATGGAGATTTTACATCTTTATATTCAATTTCAGCTTCCGCTAAAGAAGACTCACTTGACGGAGACCAGTAAATTGGTTTCAATCCTTTGTAAATATAGCCTTTTTCAGCCATTTTACCAAATACGCGTACTTGTGCAGCTTCATAAGAAGGATCTAATGTAACATAAGGATGTTCCCAATCTCCTGCAACTCCTAGGCGTTTGAAATCTGCTCGTTGCTTATCTACTTGGGAAAGTGCATATTCACGACATTTTTCCAAGTATTCTGCCATGGACATTTCTTTACGTTTCACGCCTTTATTAGCCAATACTTGTTCAATCGGCAATCCATGTGTATCCCATCCTGGAACATATGGTGCACGATAGCCAGACATTGATTTTGAACGAATGATAATGTCTTTACTGATTTTATTCAATGAATGTCCTAAATGGATATTACCATTGGCATATGGAGGTCCATCATGAAGAACAAAGCTAGGTTTTCCTTCGTTCAACTCTTGTCTTTTTTGGTAGATTCGATTTTCTTCCCATTCTTTTTGCCACTCGCCTTCTCGGTTTGGCAAATTACCACGCATAGGGAATTTTGTTTTTCCTAATTGCAAGGTTTCTTTCATTTTCATTCAACCATACACTCCTTTATTTGTTTTCCGGACACAAAAAAGCATGTTCAGCCGCAAGGGACGAACATGCCGTGGTACCACCCAAATTTAGTTGCATCTATCTAGTGCAAACTCTCTGTGACCAATAACGAGGTCAGCCGCTGCTTCTTACTCTAATTTCGGAAAAGCAGGTCTCAAGTAGAGGATCTTTCACCATGCAGTGTCTTACCGAACTTCCACTCTCATCGGCTCGCTTTAAGAATAACAAAGTGCTTTTCTGTTCTACTCGTTTTCATTTTCACCAGGCACGATCGAGATATCAATAGCCTGTGTATCAAATGCCGTCATAGGTGCTTCTATGACTCCTGTGTCTGAGTTTACATCAGTATCATTTTCATTGTCAAGCTGTTTTGCTAAAACTTCTTTGATCACTTCATGGCTGTCAGTCACGTAGCTGGAGAATGGTTGTAAAATTTCATCCCATTCCGGACTTTTCACTTGTTCTAATTGAGACTCAAGCATCAAGCTGATACGTTGATGGAATACTCGTGTTTTTTTCTTAAGATCTTCAGTTTCTGTCGCAAGCTGTCTTGCTTTTTCTGTTGCATCTGTCAAGATTTTTCTTGCTTTTTCTTCTGCATCAGTTGTTAATTGATGTGCACGTTTTTCAGCGTTCGCAACTAACTCATCTGCTTTGTTTTGTGCAGAAGTAACGATCACTTCGGATTCCTTGCTTGCACTTGTTTTTACTTTATCAGCCGTATCTTGAGCTACGATGATTGATTGGTTCAAAGCATCTTTTAATTCATTGAAGTACTCAAGTTTTTCTTCAGAATGTTTGACTGCTTTTTCTAATTCTCGATTTCTTTGAGTCAATTCCTCATAGTCACGAACAACTAAATCTAAGAAATCATCTACTTCGTCTTGATTATATCCCCGCATTTTTGTCGGGAATGTCTTATTTTGGATATCTAATGGAGTTAAAGCCATGAGTAAACCACCTTTTTATTTTATTTACGTAATACACCGAACAGTACCCTGTACTTTTCTTTTTTCGTCTTCCCCTCAAGTTCTTGGATCTGGACTCTGCCATAACCTCTGACTGAAATAATATCTAATAGTTCAAGTACAAAATCAGGTCTTGTATTTTCTGTCCAGTTCACTTTTACTTTACCAGCTTCGATCAGCTGCTTGGACCGCTGTCTGGAAATATTATAAATCTCAGAGATCACACTGTCTAGTCGCATGGAACTAACTGTTCCTCTTTCTTGTGTCCAGCTATCTTTCGGCATAATCATTTCTGTGTATTTGATTGGTTCCAAGCGTACAGCAACCTTTCCAATCTTTGTTACTTGTGCAGCAACAAAATGATCCACCTCATTTGCAATAAATACTTGCCAGCGATCACCGTCCGAGATGATATCGCCAAAGTAAGAGCGTTTGATCCCCGTTCCCACTAAAGTTCCAAGGATTTTCCCATGACTTAGGCTGGCAAATTTGCTAGGATAATGGATTTCATACAATGCTGTTTCAAAATCTTCCTCTACAGGTTCGTAATAATCGGGGAAAATCAAACATCTTTTTCTTTCTGCCTGTTCATATCCGCCATAAAACATGAAACGCAAATCACTGCTTTGTCGAATCAGTGTTTCTAAAATATAGGATTGTCTTGGGTCAAGAAATTCGGTCAGATAGGGTGCATATTGTCCTTGAACCTGTTCAATCCAATCGCCTACCGAATCGATAAATGTACGTTCATCTGCCCGAAAGTGCTGGTATACATTTGCATCCAAAATTTTCCCCTCCTATCTATTCTGAGAATAAAGATTTTGTTGCTTCAATCAATAAACTAAATGGACAGTTATCCATATAACGATCTGTGCTAAACCTTGTACGGCTAAGTTCAAGATCAGGATTGCCCCTAAAATTGTGAAATCCAAGGGTCCAATCCTCAAAGGCAGACGATCGAACAAACTGATATACGGTTCGCAGATCTTAGCTAATAATCGTCCTAGCCCTGATTGATACCCGCCTGGAAACCAAGAGAGCAATGCATATACCATCAAGATAATGCTATAGAAATAGGTTGCCCGTTGAAGTAAATGAAGTAATAGTGCAATAGTATAAATCGTAGTTCCTCCTCTTACAGATCAAACAAATTCGCATCTGCAAAAGATTGAGCGGTTGAACTGTCAATCTCCATCCCAGTCGGTGTACAAAGAAAAATCTCATCTCCAACACGTTTGATATCTCCATCTAGTGCATAAACTGTTCCTGTTAGAAAATCAACGATTCTTCTCGCTTGTTTTTCTTCTACTAAATGAAAATTCACTAAGGTTGCTTCTCCAGCAATGATTCGTTTAGCAATCGCCATAGCTTCAGAATAAGCTCTTGGTTCCATTACAGTGATTTTTCCAGCAAGATTTGCTTTAGGTTGTGTAGAGGTTCTTGAAGCTGTTCTTTCTTTCGCTACAGTTTTTGTAGGTGATTGATGTAGTTCAATTACTTTTTTCTTTTCAGCCGGCTGAATACTTTCATGCGTTACAGGACGTGAAGTCGCCGTTTTTTGTTTTTCATGAGTATTCGCAGCAGATACAGAATGAGTTGATTGATTCTGTGTTGTATTTTTTTTAGTTGGCTGTACAGCCTTTTTTGTTGTTTCAGGATAATCTTGGTATTCGTACTCTTCCTCATCAGCTAATCCGAAAAAATTAGCAATTGCTCCTCTGTTTAAAAGCGGCATTTTTGTTCCTCCTTTATTCGTCTTTGAATAGCGCTGTTCCTACACGGATAAATGTTGCACCTTCTTCAATCGCAATTTGAAAGTCTTGACTCATCCCCATACTTAATTCACTACATGGTGCATGGGCATAACCTTTTGCTTGAACAAGATCACGCAATTCTTTCAGCGTACCAAACACTTTATGGATTTGCTCATCAGAAGCTTCTTTAGGCGCCATAGTCATCAACCCAACAACCTTGATTTTTGTGCAGGCAGCTAAAGATTCCACAAACGGTAAAAGCTCATCTGGTGAAATTCCATGTTTTGATTCCTCACCAGAAACATTTACTTCAATAAAACAGGATAATTCTTTCTCTAACCGCTTCTGGATTTCTTCTGCTAATCTTAAACTGTCCAACGCATGAAAGTAATCAATTTCATTTACAATCAATTTTACCTTTCTGCGCTGTAAATTACCAATTAAATGCCACTTTATTTCAGGAAAATCAAATAAATCTTGTTTCTTTTCTAATAATTTATCTACTCGGTTTTCTGCACAATTCATAACGCCAGCTCTAACCAATTCTTCAGCTTGAGCGGATTCAACAGATTTTGTTACAGCTACTAATGTAACTTCTTTCGGATCACGATGAACAAGAGCACACGAATCCTGAATTTCTTGCTTGATTTTCTGCAAGTTGTCAGCAATCATGTGCTCTTCCTCTCCTTTATTTTTTACGACGGAAAAACGGTGGCGTATTTAATTCATCATCGCCATGAGATTTTGTTTCTTCGCGGTTGAATGTATCAAATTCTTTTTTTTCGATATTGTCAAAATTGGAATCATCAACTCTAGGACGAACATTTTGTTCACGTCTGATATCCCAATCGCCAAAACTGTTTTCTTCTTCTGAAGAAGTTGGTTTAGCTTGATCCATATCTAATACAGTCTTTTGAGCAGGTGATTGCATTTGTGCTTGTCTAGCTGGTCGGCTAGACTTGCGTTCCTTTTTTGATTCATCGATACCTGTTGCGATGACCGTCACACGGATTTCATCGCCCATTTCTTCATTGATAGATGTACCTAGAATGATATTTACATCGCCAGTTGCTGCATTTGCTACGATATCTGAAGCATCTTGTGCTTCGAACAATGTCATATCCAAACCGCCTGTGATGTTAAGAAGTACTTGTTCAGCTCCATCAATAGATGTTTCAAGCAATGGAGAGGAGATTGCTTTTTTCGTTGCTTCTACTACGCGATCTTCTCCACTAGCCACACCGATCCCCATCAATGCTGTACCTTGGTTTTCCATCACTGTTTTCACGTCAGCAAAGTCAAGGTTAACGTAACCTGGCGCTGTGATCAAATCAGAGATACCTTGTACACCTTGTCGTAAAACATTATCTGCTTCACGGAAAGCTTCAAGCATCGGTGTCTTTTTATCTACAACTTCTAATAAACGGTTATTTGAGATAATTAATAATGTATCCACATTTTCTTTCAAACGAGCGATACCTTCTGCAGCAAAACGGCCACGTTTCGGTCCTTCAAAAGTGAATGGACGTGTCACGACACCAACAGTCAATGCGCCCAATTCTTTCGCGATACCTGCAACGATTGGTGCAGCACCTGTACCGGTTCCTCCACCCATTCCTGCAGTGATGAAAATCATATCTGCACCGTCTAAAGCTTCGCGTAAGGATTGTTCACTTTCTTCTGCCGCTTTTTGTCCAACTTCTGGCTGAGAACCAGCACCTAAACCACGAGTATATTTGGGGCCTAATTGGATAACTGTTTCCGCTTTTGAATTTTTTAATGCTTGCACGTCTGTGTTGGCTGTAATGAATTCAACACCTTTAACGTTTTCTTCAATCATTCGGTTTACAGCATTTCCACCGCCACCACCGACTCCGATGACTTTGATTACTGCGCCGTCATTGATATTATTATCAATTGAGAATTCCATATCTTATTCCTCCCAGGATGAATTAATCAAAAATATTTGTAAAGAAACCCTTGATTTTATTTTTTACATTTTCTCCGGACTCTTTTGGTTCCGGCTCATCGTAGATTGTTTCTTCAGGTGCTTCATAGCTCTCATATGTGTTTGTTGTTTCTTGTTCAACTACCATTTGACGAGCTGCTGAGGTTTCACCCGTAACAGCAATTTTTGCCAATTGATACACTTCACTCAAGTTTGCTGAATAATCCACGATACTTATTACATTTGTAAATACCGGGTTTCTCAGCCCCATGTGATTTGGAACATACAATTTTACATTTACGCCGAAGATTTCTTGTGCCAAGTCCACAACACCAGGAAGACTAGCAGCTCCGCCTGTCAATACGACGCCACCTGGCAACTCTAATGCTTCGATTTGGTCCAATGCATCTTTTGCTTTGTTGAAAATCTGTTCCATTCGAGCTGAAATAATTTCTGACAAGTAGCGTTCATCGACTTTCACTGGTTCTGACTGACCAATCACATCTACTGGAAATTCTTCATCTGGTGATGTCCGTTCTGGGTATGCATCCCCGTAGTTTATTTTCAACGCTTCTGCATTGTTAAATGACGTATTTAATACAATAGAGATATCTTTAGTGACAAATTCGCCACCTTCTTGGTCAAGATTGGTAAACTTCAATTGCTTATCATGCATAACAGCCGTTGTTGTTTGGCCGCCACCCATATCAATGACGATCGTACCAAAATCTTTTTCTCCGTCAGAAAGAATTGATTCAGTCAGCGCTAAAGGAGTAATCACCATTTCGTTGACGATTAATCCGGCATTTTCCACGCATTTACGTATGTTATGGATGATCGTTTTAGGTCCTGTAAACAACAGACCGTACATTTCTAATCTTACGCCGATCATTCCACGAGGATCTTTGATTCCCTCGAACCCATCGACAGTAAAATCTTGTGGCAATATTGACACGATTTGACGTTCAGGAGGTATTGAACGAACAAGGGCAGCTGAAGCCACATTTCTGACATCTTCATCGGTGATTTCCTTTGAATCTCCGTTAACTGCAATCATTCCCTGGCAATTTTCTACTTCAAGCATGTTTGCTGGCAAACCGACACTTACGCCTTTGATCTGGATACCTGCTTTTTCTTCTGCTTGTCGTACTGCTCGTTGTATCGCTTGGACCGTTTTATCGATATCAACGATAATGCCTCGGTTAATCCCTTCTGATTTTGCGTTTCCTACTCCAATAATATTCATTTGGCTGTCGATATATTCAGCCACGACAACTTTAACAGATGTCGTTCCAATATCAAGGCCTACATACATTCCTGTTTTTGCCATGAATGGGATTCCCTCCTACTTACTATTCCATATACAAGCGAACAACTAGCGTCCGTTTTAAAATATACTTATTAATAGATATATTCACTGCTTCCAATTCTACCATAAATTACTGGTTTTTAGAAAGTACATTCTTACTTTTTAAAGTTGTTTTATCAATTTTCATTTAAACTTGACGGAGTTGTACTTGGATTATCTTCTATTTGACTTGTTTCACTTGAATCATTTGAATCAGATGATCCGTTTGTGCTAGACGATCCAGGTGTTTGTGCTTTTTGCGTTTCTGCCTCTTCACTTGATTCGTTTGTTTGATCCGCATTTTCTTCACTTTCAGTTGTTTCTTCCGATTGGCCCGATTCTTCCGTTTCTTGAGTGCTACCGTAAGGATGCGAGAAGATACCAACTTCCATGTCGATCACACCTTTTTCATCCATATCTTTGGCTACTTGCGAATAATATTTCATTTGGTTCGCAAGATTATTGATATTTACAATAACTTGATTGCCGTCATTCATATTCAATTGGATCAGATTTTTATTGCTTGCTCTTGGCGTGTACTTGATTTCAGAAATTGCTTTTTGTAATTCTGATGATAACTGATTGTATTGCTTTGTTAATTCTTTGATTTTTGCAGAGTCTTTGAACTCTTCCAAGATAGGGAGATTTTTTGTAGGATTTGCTACTTTTTCATCTAATACTGTTCCATTTTCAATCACTGGGTAGTATTGATTGTTTTTTGCGATCAAAGCAATCTCTTTATATTCTGTTACATCCAAATCGAATTCATTCATCCCTTTGAAATGTATATTTGCTGTTTCGATTCTTGGCTGTGCTTTTTTAAGGCGATCGATATAAGTAGATCGATGAAAATACTGTCCCCAAACATTTTCTCCTAATGACAATTTTGTATCAGAGATGATTTCTTGGCTGTTGACTGTCTTATTGCCTGATACTGCAACTGCTTGTAATTTGCTATAAGGAGAAACATAATAGATCAAAAAAATCAGCGGTATACCCAATACAGTGATGATCAAAGCTAACCGACGAAATAGTACTTTGTGCCGTTGACTTTTTAAATTGGGCAGCCGGTTCAAAAAAGAACCGTTATATGGTCCACCGTTTTTCTTTTGCTTGATCTCTTCAAAAAATTCGATTTTTTTCTCGGACTGGCTTTCTTCTTGCTGTTCCTCTTGAACCGTTTTTTCTTCTTCAGAATCTGAAAGGGGTGTATCTAATGTTATGTCTTCTTTTTTTGGCTCTTGGTTTTTCATCTCTTGTTCTGCCAGATATTTTCGGTTAGCCTTTTGCCAAGGAGTCAAATTGTTTTCATCAGAAGACGGATGAGACAATTTTTTTGGTTCTTTTTTCTTACTCACTAAGACCACCGCCTTTATTTTTTGATTATTTGTTTTACTAAGTCATAAAGACGTTTTGAAGCATCAGGGATTCCTTGTTCTTTAGAAGCTCGGCACATTTGCTTTTGCAATTCTTCATCACCCATGATTTCGTTGACTGTCTGACTTAGTGATTCACCTGTTAGTTCATTATCTGCAATCATTTTTGCTGCTCCTGCGTGAACAAGACTCATTGCATTTTTAGTCTGATGATCATTCGTAACATATGGGCTGGGAACCAACACTGCCGGTAACCCCAGAGCTGTGAATTCTGCGATCGAAGTTGCACCAGCACGCCCCACCAGCAGATCACTGGAAGCCATGACCTCTGCCATATTTTTGATATAAGGCTGGACACTAATATTTTGTATTTCAGGATTTATTTTATTTAGGATCTCTTCATAATATCTATCTCCTGAAGCATACAAAACTTGGTAAGAAGAAGGAATATATTCACTTAAAAAAACTGATACTGCTTGATTGATTTTAAGTGCTCCTTGACTACCGCCAAAAATCAAGACTGTTTTCTTTTCTGGATCCAAATCAAATGTTTTCAAAATATCTGATTTTTTAGTATCTGCTACTTCTTGTGCTCGAGGATTACCTACAAGAACTGCTTTGTTTTCAGGAAAAAAGGAAGCCGCATCTTTAAATGAAAGAGCGATCCGATCCACATATCGGCTTAAAAATTTATTGGTAACACCTGGTACACTGTTTTGTTCATGGATAACTGTTGGAATACCCATTTTGGCTGCAGCGTACACTACCGCTCCGGAAACATATCCTCCAGTACCGATAACGATATCTGGTTGAAAATCACTGAGGATTTTTTTTGCTTGACGGATACTCTTAAGAAACAATCGGACCGTCTTGATGTTATGCATGGAAATTTTTCGTTTAAATCCTTGAATCTCCAAGGTATGGAAAGGCATTCCTGTATCAGGGACGATTTTGTTTTCTAGACCTCGTTTTGCTCCCACATACATGAATTCAGCATTCGGTTCTTGAGTCTTTACATAATTGACAAAGGCAAGAGCTGGATAAATATGTCCCCCTGTTCCTCCGCCTGTAACCAAAATTTTCATTTTTTATCGCTCGCTTCTACTTTTTCTATTTTAATCGGTTCACAGCTTCCATGAATCTGTTTCCTCTAGTTTCAAAATTTGGGTATTGATCCCAGCTGGCATTCGCTGGTGATAATAAAACTACATCACCATCTGTACTGTTTTCTAATGCTAAAGGAACTGCTTGTTCTACAGAATCGGCTGTTACTATTGTCTCGATGCCTGCTTTTTTTCCAGCATCCATCAACTTTTCTTTTGTTTGGCCAAATACGACCATTGCTTTGATTCCTTTTAATGAAGGAATTAATTCATCAAATGTATTTCCTCTGTCTAATCCGCCAGCCAATAACACGACCTTAGACGTTTCAAATCCACTTAGAGCCATTTTAGTCGCTAAAATATTGGTTGCTTTTGAATCATTATAAAATTTTCTGCCTTGGATTTCTCCTACATATTGCGTACGATGTGGTACGCCATGGAAAAAATGCAACGTTTCTCGTATAGCTTCATTTGATATACCATACAATTTTGCTACAGAAATAGCAGCTAGTGCATTTTCTACATTATGCTTACCTGGTACGCCAAGTTCAGATATTTCCATTATTTTTTCTTTTTTATAGTATATTGAGTAATCGTCAGCATACACACCGTCTTCAAACACTTCTTTTGTCGAGAAAGGCAGTACGCGTGCTTTTGTTCTTTGCGCTAATTCTTGTAGTTCTGACTGATTCCAGTTAAGGATCAGATAATCTTTTTCTGTCATGTTTTTTTGAAGGTTCCATTTAGCTTTGACATATTCTTTTCTTGTACCATGATAATCAATATGTGCTTCATAGATATTGGTAATCACCGCTATATGAGGGCGGAAATCTGTGATTCCCATGAGTTGGAAGCTAGACAATTCCATCACAATTTTATCTTCTGATTTTGCTTCTTGCGCTACACCACTTGCTGGATACCCAATATTACCCGCTAAACGTGCAATTCCTTGATCTGCTCCTGCATTCAGTAGTAGTCCTGTCATCGTTGTTGTCGTTGTTTTTCCGTTCGTTCCTGTAATCCCAATAATTGGGCATTCCGCTACTTCGTAAGCTAGCTCAACTTCCGTAATTACCGGAATACCCATTTCTTGGGCTTTTGCTACTAAAGGATGACTGTAGGGAATCCCTGGATTTTTGACCATCAATGAAAATTCTTCATCCAACAATTCGATTGGATGACTACCTGTTATTACTTTTATCCCTAAAGAAAGCAGCTCTTGTGCTTCCGGATTTTCGTCAAAAGGTTTTCCATCATTAACGGTGACAAGTGCGCCCAATTCATGTAATAATTTGGCCGCACTTACTCCGCTTTTTGCGAGTCCTAAGACAAGCACTTTCTTATTTTCATATGTTGATATTTTTTTCATTTCCCGTCATCTCCTACCAAACGATCCATAATGTGATCAACGAAGTCACAATGCTGATCAACCAAAAAACTGTATCAATCTTCCACTCCGACCATCCGCACATTTCAAAGTGATGATGAATTGGAGACATTTTAAAAATTCGTTTTCCTGTAAGCTTAAAGGAAGTAACTTGAAGCATCACACTTGCTGTTTCCATAACATAGATCAAACCAATCAAAAGCAATGTCCATTCTTGGTTTAGCATTATAGAAATTGCCGCTAAAAGTCCGCCCAACGCTAATGAACCGACATCTCCCATAAAAATCTTGGCAGGTTTTCTGTTGTAGACGAAGAAACCCAGTAAACCTCCTAAAACACTTAAGCAAATGATTAATACATCATACTGATGCTGATGCCAAGCAATTAGACCGTAAGCTGCAAAAGAGATACTTCCTAAGCCAGCAACTAATCCATCGATGCCATCTGTCAGATTTACTGCATTTGAAAATCCAACAAGCCAGAAGAGAGCGAAAATACCATAAATGATTCCTAAAGGTAGATCTAGTCCGAAGAAATTCAATACACCTGGATAACCTTCAGAACGGTAAACAAGATAAAAGATGATTCCCCCTAGAATCTGTCCAATCAATTTCTGCTTCGAGTTCAGTCCCATGTTTCTTTTCTTGAATATTTTTATAAAATCATCAAGAAAGCCGATTACTCCGTATAACGCTAATACAAAAAGCAAGATGAAAAGAGTAGGAGTTAGCTGTTTTTGCCAAGCTCCAACCCAAATTCCTGTCAAAATAGAGCCGATCAGAAACACTAAGCCGCCCATTGTAGGAGTTCCGGCTTTGCTATTGTGCCACTTTGGTCCCTCCTCACGAATCGCCTGACCTTGCTTTTTCATTTGAAAATAACCAATAAATAGCGGCATTGCGGCAATTGTCATTGCACAACTGCTGACAATGGGAATCAATGCTTGTGTCCATTCCATGCTCTTTTCTCTCCTATTTCTCTTCTTATTCTTCTAAAGTAAAACTAAGTTTGTCTTCAGTGATTTTTTCATATGGAGCAAGTTCTTGTTTGACACAATAACCATCTCCATCAAAACTAACTTCAATACCGAGGATTTTCCCCAGCTTCATGATATCTGCTTTTGACCATCCTGTTACGTCAGGCATCAGCTTATCACCACCAGTATATAGGATCAGTTTTTCTCCAGAGATCAACTGATCACCGTTGGCAGTAGATTGTTTTTGTACTTTTTTACCATTACCGATCACTACAGGTTGCAGTCCACTTTTTTGAGCATCAGCTGCTGCAACGTCCGCTTCAAGATTACGATAATCGGCTACGGATACTTTTTCTGTTTTTGTTTCTGTATCTGAATCTTCTTCAGTTTCTTTAAAATCCATTGCCCGTTTCATCAATGGATTTGCGATTTTAGCCAATGCCATTCGATCATATGTCTTAGGGTGTTTCATTGTTAGATACAAGACATAGTCTGGATCTTCAGAAGGAACCATCTCCACAATCGAATACAGGTAGGCTGTATCTCCTGTTTGATATCCCCCTGTATCAGAAGCGATTTGGGCTGTTCCGGTTTTTGCCGATACATTGTATCCAGGTACACTATATACACCATAAGCACTACCGTAGTTTTCGCTTTCGACAACATCTCTCATATATTCACGGACTTTTTCTGTTGTTTCTTTTGAAAAAGGTTGCCCTAGAACTTCTGTTTGAGTTGTTCGCTCTTCTCCAGTTTGGGGATCCACCACTTTGCTGATATATCGAGGTTGAATCATTGTACCGTTATTCGCAATAGAAGTGAAAGCTTTCATCATTTGGAAATTCGTCACACCTACCGCTTGTCCATAAGCACTCATTGCTCGGTCGACAATATTTGATGTAGGTAAAGCACCGTTTACTTCATCATCTAATCCAGAATGAGTACTTTGTCCAAATCCCAGTTTTTGTAAATAGTTATACCATCGTCCGCCTAATCGCTGCTCCAGTATGACCATCCCGACGTTACTTGACCATGAAAGAGCTTGACGCATGGTCAGCACACCTTTTTCACCAAAGTCATGGTCATTGATCGTAGCATCTTCTACTTGGATTTTTCCAGATTGGAAGGTTTCATTCTCGTTGAATTCTCCTTCTTCGATAGCAGCTGCAGTAGTGAAAACTTTCATGGTTGATCCTGGTTCATAACTATCTTGTACCAAGAAATTACGCCAGATAGCATCTTTTCCAGTCAATCCTTCCATTGTTTCAGGATTGAAAGTAGGTCGTTGTCCCATTGCCAAGATTTCTCCGGTTTTTGCTTTCATCAGGACTGCTGTCAATTCTTCTGGCTGATATTCTTCATTTACTTGATCCATCAGTGTTTCTAAATAACTTTGTAGTCTGCTGTCTAAAGTCGTGTAGATATCTTGTCCGTCGACAGCTTTTTCTTCTTCTGCCACTGTACCTGGCAGAGGATTTTGAAAATTATCTTTTTGATAAATAATCTTACCATCTTTACCGCTCAAGATATCATTGTAAGCAGACTCCAAACCTAGTTTACCAACTAAGCCATTCTCATCTTTGTCTGGAACTGCGTATCCAATAAAATGAGAAGAAAAGACGCCATTTGGATACATCCGAGCCTGATGGTCGACAAAGTAAAGACCAGCGACACCTTCTTTTTTCATGTCCGCTTCGATGTTTTGCTTGGTTTCTTGGGAGATATTTTTCCCATAGCTACCAAATTCAACTTGATACAGCTCTTTTTTTGCGCCGTCCTCTAAAATATTCAGTGCATCTTTTTTGTCTATAGAAAGATTCTTATGCAGGATTTCTGCTATTTTATCAAAATTCTTTTCTTCAACATACAGTTTTTTATCCCCAGAGGTATATGTTTTTGAGAGTATCGCTTTAATTGAATAAGAGGAGGCATCTTCTGCGAGCGCCACACCGTTACGATCATAAATCGTTCCTCTTTTTGCTTTTACTACTTCACTTCCTTGGTACAACTGTTTTGTTTTTTCAGCTAATGAGGTACCAGCAACATGACCTCCAATAACGATATACGAGAAACGGACGGCAAATAAAAAGAACAATCCAATACTCGTAGCAAATAAAATGATACCTACTTTTTTGCGATTGTTCATCGGATTTAGATTTTTCTTTTCCATAAACCGCCGAATTTTATTTTTAAGACTCATTTACTTCACTTTCCTTAAATTGTCGTCATTAATAGACAATCCTTTTTCTTCTGCGATTTGTTTAATCCGTTCAGTACGAGAAAGTTCGTTTTTTTCTTGTTCTAAACTCGTTTTTTCTTGCTTTTTATCATTGATTTCTGTTTGTATTGACGTGATTTCTTTTTCAGCTCCGCTGATATTTGTGCGCAGCATAACTGTTAAAACACATAAAGCAACAATAGCAATCGCCACGCTTGCCACAGCAATTTTTTCCAAAGCAGAAATCTGCTTTAATCGTTTTGCCGGTGATTGTGGAAGAATGATTTCTTGATTCGAAGAAGAATCAGGCATTTGTTGTTCCGGCTGATCCACCAATTCAGGTAAATCATATTCGTAATCTTGCATTTTCTTTAATTCTGCCATCATTCTACTCCTCTTTCATTCTTATTTTTTCTGCAATACGTAACTTTGCACTGCGTGATCGATTGTTTTCTGTTAGCTCTTCCTCTGAAGGAAGGATTGGTTTACGAGTAATGACTTTCAGTTCTGGTTGGAATTCGTCAGGTATGACAGGAAGTCCCGGTGGTAGATCTTGTACCGTACTATATTCTTTAAACATACTTTTGACAATTCTGTCTTCCAATGAATGGAATGTGATTACGCTGATTCTTCCATTGACTTTCAATAACCGGATTGCCTGTTCTAAAGAGGCCTCTTCGGCACCGAGTTCGTCATTTACTGCAATCCGCACAGCTTGAAAAATTCTTTTTGCAGGATGCCCGCCTTTTCTTCTTGCGGGAGCTGGGATGACTTGTTTAATGATTTCGACAAGCTCACCAGTTGTTTGGATTGGTTTTGTTTTTCGTACTCGTTCGATTTCACGAGCAATTTGTTTGGAAAATTTCTCCTCGCCATAGCGGAAGAAAATCTTTACTAATTCATGGTAGGAATATTCATTAATTACGTGATAAGCGGATAAAGGAGCTGACTGATCCATGCGCATATCCAACGGTGCATCTTGATGATAACTAAATCCACGTTCTGCTTCATCTAGCTGAGGAGAGGAAACCCCTAGATCATACAAAATGCCGTCTACCTTATCTACATGCTCACTCAAGCGTTCTTCTAATTCTCTGAAATTCGCTTTGATAAATGTGACCATACCTTGTTCGACATAAGAAGCTAAACGCAGCTTGGCGTGATCGATTGCTTTTTGATCTTGGTCAAACGCATACAGATGCCCTTTAGAACTTAGTTGGCTTAATAAATATTCACTATGTCCGGCACCGCCGAGTGTACAGTCTACATAAACGCCATCCGGTTTGATGTTCAATCCATCTACCGTTTCTTTCAACATGACTGTATAGTGTTGAAATGTTTCAGTCATTAGTCAGCCTCTTCCTATTCTTATAGTCCGAAATCAATCATACTTTCAGCAATTTCGTCAAAGTTCTCTTCTGCTGCTGCAGAAAAATCTTGCCATCGTGTCTCATCCCAAATTTCAATTCGGTTAGATACACCGATGACTACGCAACCTTTTGTCAAAGCTGCATAATTTCTTAACGTGCTGGGTATATTGATTCGTCCTTGTTTATCAAGTTCGCATTCAGTGGCAGCCGAATAGAAGAATCGCACAAAAGTACGTGCGTCTTTTTTAGCCAACGGCATTTCGTTCAGTTTAGCTTCCAGATTTTCCCATTCGCTCATCGGATAGCCGAAAAGACAGCCATCCAATCCGCGTGTCAGAACAAACTTTTCGCCAAGTTCTTCACGAAGTTTTGAGGGCACGATTAAACGTCCTTTTGCATCAATATTATGTTGGAATTCACCCATCAACATTGAAAGCCCCCCATTCCTCCACTAACTAAAATTAGTCTACCACAATCCCCCACTTTCTACCACCTTTTCTGGGAAATCCGGGAACAACTTTTTTTATTCATAAACATTTTTTTAAAAATCAAGCTGCAAAAAGCCTTTTAAAAGACTTTTTACAGCTTTTCTATTTTTTTCATAGGTAAGAAAGTATGTTCACAATGATCAAGACAGCGTACAAGACGATTGTCAACAGAAAAACCAAACGCCAAGTCATCTTGAAATAACGCGGATAAATAATTTCTTCATAATAATATGCTTGGAAAACAGCAATACAAATTCCCATTAGCAAAACAGAAATAAAGAAAAACGGTAAGATAGAAATTGTCCCTGTATTTCTAGACAATGCATGCATACCGCCCCACAAAAAAGGAATCGCCAAATCAGGGGCTTTTATTTTAAAACGACGATTTAACGAAAATAATTTTACAAGAAATTGGCAACCAAACAAAACGATTACCGGGTAAATATACCAAAACAAGATAAGTGGTGTGAATGTGCCCATGAACGTAAACTCCTTTTTTATCGTTGCTTCAAGTATACTGTATATACTTTACACAACTGTTTCATTTTATTTAAAATTATGCAGTTATATTCTATATCTTACAAACACATTCCATGTATTCCAATTCCCTATCCGTTATAATAAAAGAAACAGGCAACAGGAGGAAAATCATGATCAAATATTTTACATTAGATAATGAGAAACTGCGTAATACCGGAAAGGAAACTGACCAAACGATCTGGTATTGTGTAGAACGTCCTAATCAAGAAGAGATTCATCAGCTGACACATCAATTTGAAATTCCGTCAGATTACATCACTTCCATATTGGACGATGCAGAAAATTCCCGTACAGAAGAATTCAATCAATCAAAGTTGACAAAGCCAGCGTTATTATTGTTACAATATCCTTTTGCTAAAACAAGTCCTAGCGGTTATTTTCAAGTGGATACATACCCGCTCTCTATTATTTTGACGCCCAAAAAGAAGCTTATCACAATTACGAATCATGAACCACTGTTTTTAAAGAAAGTCTTTAGCCAGACCTTTCCAAAAAGTGATATTTCGCCTAATCTCAATATCTTCTTTCAATTCATTTGGCAGGTCACACTCTCTTACAACAGTTATTTAGCTACGCTTCAATCTCAATGCGATACTTTGGAAGCCAAACTTCAAGTATCCACTGAAAACAAACAACTTTATCAAATCATGGATATCCAAAAAAGCCTCGTTTATTTCAGAGAAGCGACTTCTGCTAATTTAGATGCATTGAAAGAACTAGCGCAAAATAAACTTTTCCAAGAAAATCATGCTTTGAAAAATCATTTACGTGATGTATTGGTGGAAACAGAGCAGGCAATGACTACTTCTCGCATTCAATTAAAACTAGTAGAACAAATGAATCAGACTTTTTCAGCAATCGTATCGAATAATCTGAATAATATTATGAAAATTTTAACTTCTTTAACGATTATTTTAACTATACCGACAATCGTCGGCAGTATCTATGGAATGAACATTAAGTTACCTATTGCTGAAAGGGATGATGCCTTTATATGGCTAGTTCTATTAACATTATTTATTTGTATCGTAACTACCTATTATTTAAAAAAAGGGAAGTTTTTATAAAAAAGCCCTCTTGTGGAAATGGAAAAAAGATTGTACACTTGAATCAACTAATTAATGACGAGGTTGAAAACAATGCGTGAAAAAAAACAAACAAGTACTTTTGCTAAAGTAACAAAATTTGTCATTTGGACAATGCTGATTTTAACGATTGGATCTGTTGTATTGACTGCTGTAATGAGTGTCATGTAAAAATAAAATATAGCTATCAGCTGCTGAAAAGGACCTGAACCACTGCGAGGTGGCTCAGGTCCTTTTTGCGAGTTTCAATAGTTCTTTTGCATGTTCGAGTGTGAGTTTTGTAATCTCACTTCCAGCCAGCATACGTGCAATTTCTTCTTCTCTTTCTTTTGTTTTCAACTCTGAAACAGAAGTTTGCGTACGTCCATCAATCACTGCTTTCACAATATAATATTGATAGTCGGCGACTGCAGCAACTTGAGGCAGATGAGTGATGCACAAAACTTGAGAGTATTTCGATATTTGAGAAATTTTATCTGCGATGGCCTGTGCAACTCTTCCGCTCACACCTGTATCCACTTCATCAAAAATAATACTTGTCACACCTTGCTCAGAAGAAAAAATAGTTTTCAAAGCAAGCAACATCCGAGACAGTTCGCCACCAGAAGCGACTTTCACCAAAGGCTTCAGTGGCTCTCCTGGATTGGTCGTAATGTAAAATTCGATTTGGTCAAATCCATCATGATTCAATTGTCTATTTTCTTCTTTTAAGAAACGTACCTCAAACTCAGTGTTTTCCATATACAGACTTTTCAATTCATGCAGAATGGATTTTTCCAATTCTTTTGCGATTTTTTTACGCGCTTCATGAAGATCTGCGGCTTGTTGCTGAAGTAGAAGCTCTTTTTGCTCTAGTTCCTCTTTCATTTTGTCCAATTGACCTTCTGAAAAATCAGAAGAAGCTAGCTCTTCGGTGATTTCGTCATAGTAAGCCAATATTGACTCAATGGATTCGCCGTATTTACGTTTCAACTGTCGGATTAATTCTAAACGTTGCGTAACTTCTTCTAAACGACTCTCATCTAACTCCAATAAATCAATCTGACGACTCATATCGCCGATTGCATCTTGCAGCAAATAGTAAGCACTTTGGATATTTTCATAAATTGCTTCATACTCCACATCTAGATGGGCGATCCCTTGCAGTTCTGAAACGGCCAAGCCAACACCATCTACACTGTTTTGTTCATTATTCGTCAGTGCTCCGTAACCTGCAGCTAATCCATCAGCAATTTTTTGATAATTGCTAAGTTTTTCTCTTTCTTCTTTTAATTTCTCTTCTTCTCCGACTTGCAAATCAGCAGCAGCTATTTCTTCTTGCTGGAAATGGAGCATATCTATTCTCTGAACATAGGATTTTTCATTTTGCTGCACTTTTCGTACCCTTTTTTCCAGCTCACGATAAGAGATATATTCTTGCTGATAACTCTTTTTCTTCTGTTGGAAAGCTACATCTCCAAAACGATCCAATAAAGCAAGATGTGATTCAGGCTGGAGCAGTTCCTGATGTTCGTTTTGTCCTTGGATATCTACTAAATAACTGCCGATTCTTCTCAGATTAGCTAATGTGATAATATGACCATTCACTCGACAAACATTTTTTCCAGTTAAGGACATATCCCGTCGAACAATCAGATTGTCCTCATCTGTTTCGATCCCTAATTCAACCATCAGTTCAGAGAATCCTTCTTGTTTTGGTAGTTCAAACAACCCTTCAAGCACACATTTTTCTGCTCCTTGACGTATATAATCGCTTGAACCTCTTCCTCCTGCTAACAGACCTAAAGCATCGATAATAATGGATTTACCCGCACCAGTCTCTCCGGTCAGCGCGGTCATTCCTTCGTGAAAAGAAAGCCGCAATTCCGGAATAATCGCAAAGTTAGTAATACTGATTTCTTGTAGCATCACATTCGCTCCTCAACTTAAAGGTAATGCAGGAAGTCTTTCTTCAATAAAACTGCCTGGTCTTCAGTTCGTGTAATCATCAAAACATTATCGTCATCATTGATAATCGAAAATAATTCTTTCTTGTAACGTTTATCAATCAAATTTGCTGCTGCCGAAGCATTTCCCGGCAATGTTTTCAAAATAACAAATTTTTCCATTTGGTCAACTGCCACGAAAGCGTCTTTTAATAGTTTTTCCAATTTAGTATTTACATCTTCGTTTGTTTCAGCTGGTATGCTATAACGGTAGCCGCCATCTGAAGCCGGTACCTTGATCAGTTTCAGTTCCTTTATATCTCTGGAAATCGTAGCTTGAGTAACAGATATTCCTTTGCTTTTCAGGATTTCAACAAATTCTTCCTGCTTTCGGATATCTTGCTCACTCAACAATCGAGTAATCAAACGATGCCGATCTTTTTTTCTCATTACGTCTTCGCTCCTTAGCATATTCTTCTTAATCAATGATAGCTTATTTCCTTGGTATAATAAAGAAGAATCCGCATACTTCTCACTTGATTTTCACAGTTACAATTTATTTATGGTCAAACTGTTCGTGTGCATTTGAAACCACTTCTGCCATATTAATAGCTGAATTGATTGTTCCGCTTTCGGGTACTTTCCTCAAGTGAGCCAAGAACTCGATATTTCCTTCTCCCCCCGTGATCGGAGAATAACTTAATTCCAGCACATCATATCCACCTTGTGCCGCAAATGACAAAATGTCTTCTAAAACTTTTTGATGGGTCTGAGGGTCACGAACAATTCCGTTTTTCCCTACAGCTTCTCTGCCTGCTTCGAATTGGGGTTTGATTAAAGCAATCACTTCTCCCTCTTCTTTTAAAATAGCATGTAATGGAGGCAGCATCAGTTTTAGTGAAATAAAAGAAACATCGATAACAGCAACTTCTGGAATTCCTAAGGTAAAGTCTTCGGGTTTTGCATAACGAAAATTCACTCTTTCCATTACGACGACTCTAGGATCTTGTCTTATTTTCCAAGCTAGCTGATTGTAGCCAACGTCTAAAGCATAACTCATTTTTGCGCCATTTTGCAAAGCTGCATCAGTAAATCCGCCAGTGGATGCACCAATATCTAACAATGTTTTTCCTTCAACAGATAGATCAAATGCTTTGAGTGCTTTTTCTAATTTTAATCCCCCTCGAGAAACATAAGGAAGTTTTTTACCTTTGACTCTTAATTCACTACTCACTGGAATTTTTTCTCCCGGTTTATCAAACCGCTCGTTTTTTTCGTTGTAAATCAAACCAGCCATCACTGAACGTTTGGCTTGTTCTCTTGTTTCAAATAATCCTTGTTTGACCGCTAATACATCTACGCGTTCTTTTTCCATTCTTTCCCTCATTTCTCCACATCAAATTGCTTGATCATCTGGCGCATCAGCCCGCCATCAAAAGAAAAAACGTCCTCTTCTAATTTGTCTATGATCTTGTTGGCGGATAACAGCTCAATCTCCAACGCCTCACGTGTCTTTTCTAGGCCTAATAAACGCGGGTAAGTATTTTTTTCCATACGTTCATCTTTACCAGCTGTTTTCCCTAATGTTTTCGTTGTACCAATCACATCGAGTAGATCATCTCTTATCTGAAAAGCTAAACCTAAATGTTCGGCTAATCGTTGAAGTAGCAATAAGATTTCTTCAGGTTGCTTCGCTAATATGCCACCAGCCAGCAAGGCATAACGAATCAAATGCCCTGTCTTTCTTTCATGAATAAATGCTAATTCTTCTAAAGAAAGCTTTTTCGATTCGCCCTCGATATCTGCAGCTTGCCCAGCAACCATACCTTGTGATCCCGCACAAACAGCTAATTGCTGAAGCAGCAGAAGCTTAGGAGAATTACCTAAGTGTGCCATACTGATTAGCTGGAATGCTCCTGTAAGCAAACCATCTCCGGCCAATATAGCTAATGCTTCGCCGAATACTTTATGATTGGTAGGTTTTCCTCTACGAAGATCATCATTGTCCATCGCAGGCAAATCATCGTGGATCAAGGAATACGTATGCACCATTTCTAAAGCAGCTGCTACTTGATAGACGGGAACATCAATAGGCTCATCAAAGGAAGCAACGGCCGTTAAAAGTAATAAGGGACGTATTCTTTTCCCGCCTGCTTTCACTGAATAACTCATCGCATCATAGAGTCCTCTATCCGTTGTATGCTCATCTAAAAAAGACAAGATTTCTTTTTCTACAGCAGGTAGATGAATAGCTGAAAAGTCAGTTAATCTCATCTCAGCTTTCCTCGTTTCCGTCAAAATCAACTTCTTCATTTGATTCTGTCATCATTTTCGTCAAGGTCTCTTCTGCTTTAGCTAATGTATCTTGGCAATGTTTGCTTAATTCCATTCCTCGTTTAAACGAATCTAGAGCTGATTCTAATGGAACGTCTCCTTGTTCTAACTGCATGACAATTTTTTCTAATTCTTGCAGTGACTCTTCAAAAGTTGGATTTTCCATATTTTTATTCTCCTTTGTCTATCTCTTGTACTTGTCCTTTAACGATTCCATCTTGATAATGGATCGTCAGCAAATCCCCTTGATGAATCTCGGAGACACTTTTTACTACTTGATCATTTAACGTCGTATAGCTGTAGCCTCTTCCCATGATTTTCAATGGACTCAACAAATCAAGAGATTGAACAGCTTGAGCAAAACGCTGCTGCTGTTGTTTCATATATTGTTGGATTTTCTCTTCTAAGCGTTTTTCTAGATAAGCAGTTTCTTGGCGAGCTGCTTTAACTCGATAAAGCGGAGCCACTTGTTCCAATTGGTGGCTTAATGCGATCGTTTGTTTTTCTTTCGCATGATAAATTTGCTGTGTAGCTTGATATAATCGCTGTTTCAACTGGTCTAATTTGATGGTCTGACCTTCATACAATCTTTCAGGCTGCCGAAATACATAGGAACGTCGAGCACGCTCGAACCGTTCTTGTTTGCGCTGGATCTGGCGTACAAACGCCTGCTGCAATCTAGCTTGCCGTTCTTGAATGCGCATCAACTCTTCTGACAAAACAGGAACAGCTAATTCTGCAGCTGCTGTTGGAGTGGCAGCCCGAACATCTGCTACTAAATCAGCGATCGTGGTATCTGTTTCATGTCCTACAGATGAAATCACCGGCGTATTAGCTTGATAAATCGCCCGAGCAACCCGCTCTTCATTAAACGGCCATAAATCCTCAATCGAACCACCCCCACGACCGATGATCATTGTATCGAAATTGCCCATCTCTTCTACTCTCTGGATATTCCTGACAACATTGTCCGCTGCTTGGTTTCCTTGTACAACTGTTGGGAACAAAACCAATTGGACAATTGGATATCTTCTTTTCACCGTCGTGATGATATCGCGGATAACCGCTCCGCTTGGACTGGTAAGGACCGCGATTCGCTTTGGGAAACGTGGCAGCATTTTTTTAGGCCCTTGAAAAAGGCCTTCCTTCATCAGCTTTTCTTTTCGTTCTTCCAATTCTTGATATAAAGCACCTATTCCATCAGGCTCCATGTGCTCTACATAGATTTGATAAGAACCTCCCGCTTCATATAATGAAATACGCCCAACGACAAGGACTTTCATTCCTTCTTTTGGCTGGAATCGTAATTTTTGGAATGCTCCTTTGAACATAATAGCAGATATTTTTGCATGGTCATCTTTTAAGCTGAAATATTGATGGGCATTGGCACGTAAACGGAAATTCGATATTTCGCCTGTTAAATATACGCGTTCTAAATAAGGATCGGCATCAAATTTTCTTTTCAAATACTTCGTTAATGTAGTGACAGTTAAATATTCTTGTGCCATCTATTCACCTGCTCCAAAAGCTTCGGCAGATTTTACGGTTTGATACATCAGCATCGTGATAGTCATTGGCCCTACACCCTTTGGCACAGGAGTGATCCAGCCTGCAATAGGCTCCACTTCATCAAATTTCACATCACCGATCAGCTTACCGTTAGCATCACGGTTCATCCCTACATCTATCACTACAGCACCTGGTTTTACGAATTCTTTTGTGACAAAATGTCCACGTCCTATTGCTACGACTAAAATATCTGCTTCTTGTGCCAGTTCAGCCAGATTTTCGGTTTTAGAATGAGCAACAGTAACAGTTGCATCTGCCATCAAGAGTAGCTGAGCCATCGGTTTACCGACGATATTGCTTCGTCCGATAACTACTGCTCGTTTACCCGCCGGATCGATAGAATAAGCTTCAAACATTTTCATGATGCCGTATGGAGTACAAGGAATCTTGTCCGGTTTACCCGCAAGGAGTCTGCCTAAATTCATCGGATGAAAACCGTCTACGTCTTTTTCAGGGCGGATAGCTAACAGGATCTTTTCTTCATCTATATGCTTTGGCAATGGTAATTGGACCAATATACCATGAAAACTAGGATCTTGATTGTATTTTTCAATTTCTGCAAGTAGTTCGTCTTCAGAAATCGTCTCAGGATAACGCTCTACCAATGAATGGATTCCGATTTCTTTTGCTACACGTTCTTTATTTCTTACATAGATTTGGCTGGCTGGATTTTCCCCTACCAATAAAACGACTAATCCGGGATGGATACCATTATCTTTCAATTTTTGGATTTTTTCAGCAATCTCTGCCTGCATTTTTTCAGCTAATTCTTTTCCGTTAATCAATTCTGCCATCTAACCACTCCCAGATATTTTTTGTGTTTTCATTCTACCATAGAATTTTCCCGATTTATAACAGGTTTATGATGATTCATAGAAAAAAGCTAGGACTTACGCCCCAGCTTCTAATTCTTTCAATACATTGGATAAAACACCGTTGACGAATTTACGTGAACGGTCATCACTAAATGTTTTTGCCAACTCGATTGCTTCATTTAAAGCAACAGCCGCTGGTACATCTGTCACATAAGTCATTTCAAAAATCGCGATACGCAAGATCACCAAATCCATTTTTGAGATCCGATTGATGTGCCAATTGTTTTTTAAATGTTTTTCAATCACTTTATCCAATTCATCTTTTTTTGCACAGACACCGCCAACTAGCGTATCAAGATAAACAGGAACAAACTCTGATTCATCTTCGTTGATCATGTCGCGGTGGTCTAATTCGATTGCGTTGAAAATCGCATCTTCTTTTGTTAGGTCTGCATTGAAGTCTAATGGAAATAAAGCCTGCAATGCCATTTCCCGAATCTCGTGTCTTGATAATTCTTTATTCATTCTCTTCCTCTTCGTCTTCAAAAAGTTCTTCGATTGTTGGTTGTTCTAATTTTTCAGGAACAACAGCTACTACATGGATATTGACTTCAGATAAATCGATATCCGTCATGAAAAGGACTTGCTGGCTGACCCGTTCCTGCATTTCCATTGCTACTTTAGGAACTGAAACACCATATTCTAGATAACAGTAAAGATCTACTTTCAAGCCATCTTCCTCGTTTGCTAAGTAAACACCTTTTCCGTGAGCTGCACGTCCTAATAATTCAGTGACATTGCTGGCAAAAGTTCCGCGCATTCCGTATACGCCTTCTACTTTAGAAGCTGCAATCCCGATAATTACTTCGATGACTTCAGGAGCGATCACGATCTCTCCTAAATCTTGGTTTGCGTTTAAAATCAAATTTTTTTCATCTGCCATTTATTTATTCCTCCCTTTGCCTAAGCACGAGATACATCCGAATTCTCTATGATGCGGCATAGTGATCACGTGGTAAGAAAACTGCCGCCGATCAGCTGCAAACTGCTATGAATTGGAGAAAACACCCAACTTTATTATCTCTTACAGCTTAAAAGTTCTTCTATAGTGTATCATTAAATCGAGTGATTTTCTATAACAAAGTCTGTGAACACTGATTTTTACGCTTACTTCTTCTATTGATGAAACTATAAGATGATCAATTCTTTTGGTGAACGAGTCAACACACGATTTCCATCTTCTGTGATCAACAAGTCATCCTCAATACGTACTCCACCGATTCCTGGTAAGTAGATCCCTGGTTCATCAGTGATCACATTTCCTGGTACAAATTGCTTTTCTGCACGAGAAGAAACGTTTGGTCCTTCGTGGATCTCTAAACCGATCCCATGTCCTGTAGAATGTCCAAATGCTTCCCCGTAACCATGTTTTGAAATATAATCTCTAGCAACTGCATCTAATTGGACACCAGTCATTCCTGGTTTTGCAGCATCAATAACTGCTAATTGAGCATCTAAGACTATTTGATAAATTTCTTTTAATTTTTCCCCAGGATCACCAATAGCGAATGTACGTGTCATATCGGAAACGTACCCTTCGTAATAGCAACCAAAGTCCAATGTGATCAAGTCGCCTTGTTCGATGATTTTTTTGCTTGCTACACCATGCGGCATAGCCGAACGCAATCCGCTAGCAACGATCGTATCAAAAGAAACACCTGAAGCGCCAAGAGAACGCATATAAAAGTCTAGTTGATTTGCGACTTCAATCTCAGTCATGCCCGGTTGGATCATTTTCAGGATGTGATCATATGCCATATCCGCAATATGACATGCTTTTTCGATAATAGCGATTTCTTCTTCATCTTTCACTTCTCTGAGTTCTTCGATCATCTGTGAAACAGGTACTAATTCCGCATCGATGATTTCTTCTAAAACCGAATATTCTAAAAATGAGACTGTTGTTTCCTCAAAAGCTAATGAGTGCAGTTCTTCTTTGCGTACTAAGTTTGCTACCTCATCAAAAATAGGTCCGACATTTTTAATAATTTCAAACCCTTGAGCCTGCGCTGCCGCCTGCTCGGTATAACGAAAATCAGTAATAAAAAATGCTTTTTCCAAAGTAATAACAGCTAATCCTGTCGTACCTGTAAAGTTCGTTAAGTAACGAAGATTGTACGGACTGGTAACCAAAAATGAATCCAAATTTTCTTCTTGCATTTTTTTGCGCAATTTTTCTACACGTAGCATCATAATGAAACTCCCTCTTTCTTTGCACGCTTTTTTCCATTATAGCAAACTTTTCTTCGTACACGACAGTTAAATAAAAATTTCCGGAAAACTTCTTTTTATTTTAAATAAATAAAGCCAAAAAGGAGTCACAGTCTCGCTGCAACTCCTTTTAGTTTACTATTTTGTAAAAACTTATGATCGTTTTCCAAAGAAAAATGAGACAACTGCTACCAAAATCACTGCGCCTAAAATAGATGGAATAAGTGCCATACCTGCAGCTTTTGGTCCCCATTCGCCGAAAATCGCTTGTCCAATACTTGAACCGACTAGTCCAGCAATGATATTCGTTACACAGCCCATCGAATTTCCTTTACTGGTGATCGCACCTGCAATTGCTCCGATCACGGCTCCAACAATCAATGTCCATAACCAACTCATAATATAACCTCCTTCTTTGCTAATCAATTTTAGCATATGGGATTTAAAGGGGACAAATAATTGGTTTTGCTATTTCATATTTTCTTCTGCAAAGTAAAAAAATAAAGAAAACCTCCTCTTAGAAGTTTTCTTTATTTTTTACTTGCGTTTAAACATACTACGAATACCACGTTTCACTACATCAAAGAAACTCAATGATTGTACCATTCTATCTTCATCTACATATTCTCTGATCGCACGAAGCACTTTTTTAGGTTCTTTGGAAGAAAATGTGTATGTACCATTTTTTTTCGTTTGAATGGCATATCGAGGAATCCATTTTCCCTTTAGCATGACTGATGCTAGTACATAATCCACTTCTTCCCATGGAATTTGGATATATTTGCGTCTATCTCGCGCATGGTAAAACTCAAAACCATTATCACCTATCATGATTTGCCCGTAATCTGTCAGACCCGTAAACGAAGTAGCATCAATTACCAAGTCTACTTTTGTATTGATTGATTGAACCATTTTCTCCCTCCAGATATTTGTTTATGAACAGTATACTATATAAAAAAAGCTCGGGACAACGCCCGAGCTATATTTTTATGGATTATAAAAGTCCGATGACGTGTCCAACAACACCGACTACGAATAAACCAAGGATGATAACGATTGGAGAAACCTTTTTCTTAAGCAACCACATACATAACAATGTTAATCCTAATGCAGCTAAACCAGGAATCAATTGGTCTAAGTTGTCTTGTAATGTTGTTACCTTTTCAGGAGAAAGGGCTAAGCCATTATTAACTTGTTCAAATGCACTCTTGATTCCTTCACCACCTGAAGGCAATTTATCCCATTCGATGTAAGCACCTTTATCTAATTTTACAGTTGATACAACTGGTAAGAATTTGATTGATACCCATCTTTGTACAAGGGCAGCTAATACGAACATCCCTAAAATTGAAGCACCTTTTGTTACGTCTTGTAACAATCCGCCAGAAAGGTCATCAGTAATTTTAGAACCAGCTTTGTAGCCAAATTCTTGTGTATACCACATGAATGCCCAACGAATAATGTTCCAACCTAAGAAGAAGATGATTGGTCCAAGGATATTTCCTCCCATAGCTAATGAAGCACCTAGTGCACCTAGCATTGGACGTACTGTAAACCAGAACACTGGGTCACCAACACCAGCTAAAGGACCCATCATACCTACTTTAACCCCTTGAATCGCTACATCATCAACAGGCGCGCCATTCGCACGTTCTTCTTCCAGAGCCAATGTAACCCCTAAAATTGGAGAAGCAATGTATGGGTGTGTATTAAAGAATTCCAAGTGACGTTTTAATGCTGCAGAACGTTCTTCTTTTGTTTTGTATAATTTTTTGATTGCTGGAATCATAGAAAATGCCCAGCCACCGTTTTGCATACGTTCGTAGTTCCATGAACCTTGAATGAAGGTAGAGCGCCACGCAACAGCTAAACGATCTTTTTTTGATAATTTGATTTTTTCTTCTGCCATTTTATTTTCCTCCTTCAAGATTAATAGTCATTCAAAATGTCGCCTAAAGGGTCACCAGAGTTGCTTCCGCCTCCATTATTTGATGAACCACCCATTTTAGAAAGGTTCAAGTAAATAAGAGCTAATGCAACACCTAAAGCACCTAGAGCAATCAATGTTAATTGAGAAATTGCAGCTACAACGAAACCAATAACGAAGAATGGCCATACTTCTTTTGTAGCCATCATGTTGATTACCAAAGCGTAACCTACAGCTACGACCATTCCCCCACCGATAGCCATACCATCTGTTAACCATGCTGGCATTGATTCAAGGAATGATTGCACAGTTTGTGCTGGGATAAATAGCAACGCTGCTGCTGGGACCGCGATACGAACCCCTTGTAAACATACAGCAATGATGTGCCACATTTCAACCTTACGGATGTTTCCTTCTTCAGCAGCCGCATCCATCAAATGAACGATTGGAACAGCGATTGTACGTACGATCATTGTTAAGAACAACCCTGCAACAGCCAAAGGAACGGCAATCGCGATCGCAGAAGGAACACCTTTAACACCTTGTCCACCTAAAACTAAAATAATTGCTGATGCTACTGATGCTAATGCAGCATCTGGTGCTACAGCGGCACCGATATTTGCCCAACCTAAAGCGATCATCTGAAGCGTACCGCCAAGTACGATACCAGCTTCGAGGTTACCGGTAACTAAACCGATCAATGTACATGCCACTAGTGGTTGATGAAATTGAAATTCATCAAGAATACCTTCCATACCAGCTAGAAAGGCAACTAATACGACTAAAATTATTGAAATAATAGACATGATAAGCCTCCTATAAATTTTAATATTATTTATTACGCTTTTGCTAATTCAGCTTTTGCTTTTTTCAAAATATCATCCATGTTATCGCGTGAATCATTAGGTACTTTACGTACATCGAATTTCACACCTTTTTGTTCAAGCTTCTCAAACGCTTCAACGTCTTCTTGTCCCATAGACAATACTTTACTTACAACGACTTTACCAACCGAATGCGCCATTGACCCAACATTTAATTCTTTGATGTCTACGCCACCTTCAACAGCTGTCAATACGTCTTCAGGATTTTCAAATAAAAGCAATGCTTTGGTATTTCCAAAACGAGGGTCTTTTGCTACTTCGATCATTTTGCTAATAGGAATAACATTTGCTTTTACACCTGGAGGAGCAGCTTGTTCGATTAGTCTCTTACGCAGATCATCCTTTGATACTGCATCTGAAACAACGATAATACGGTTTGGTTGCACTGCTTTTGTCCAAGCTGTCGCAACTTGTCCATGTAACAGACGTGAGTCAACACGTGCTAATACATATTTGATTTTTCCGTCTCCGACCACAGTTCCTTCTGGAAGTGCTCCTTTAGGTTGTGCGTCTTCAACTGCTGCTTTCGGTGCTTCTGCCGGTTCTAATTCTTCCGGTTTTACTTTTACACCGTCTTTTGCTGTTTCAATGATGTGTGCTGCAATTTCATGAGCAGATTCCATTGAAAAGCGTGATGCGTAGGCTTCAATCAACATTGGTAAATTCAAACCGCTGACGATTGCCCATTTATCTTTGTGCTCTTCGAATAATGTGTTTGATTGATTGAACGGTGTTCCGCCCCATAAATCAACTAAGAATAACACTTCGTCTTGATTATCAAAAGAAGCAACCGCTTCTTCCAATTTGGCTCTCAAGTCATCTGGACCTTCACTTGGTTTCAAAATCACGGCTTTGACGTTTTCTTGTTCGCCAAAGATCATTGAACCGGATTGTAAGATTCCTTCAGCAAATTGTCCATGACTTGCTAGGATAATCCCTACCATATTTATACCTCCTATTTACTTTTGTTGTAACAAATTCAAAAATATTAATAATTGCTAACCATTACAACAGAATTATTTGACCTTTTCCAACAACCATTCTTGCTACACCTTTTTGATTTTCGCTAGTAGTTCCATCAAAAGGATTTTCCTGTCAGCAGGTACTTTTCGAATCTCTAACTCCACTTCTTGACTGTTCAAGTAACGAAAGGAATCAATATCTTGTTGATTTACTGAAACAAAATTGGTAATCATTGATTTGCCTTCAGTAAAACTCATACCGCCGATATTCAACGACTTCAACTGTACACCGCAGCGGACAACCGCTTCAACATCTTGGGGATTGGTGAATAAAAGCATCACTTTTGCTCGTGATAATAATCCACTATGATAGATTTGAATCATTTTCTGCACGGTTATTACATTTGCTGTGATCCCCGGCGGTGCAGCTTCTTTTAGTAGAAACTTTCTCAATTTATCTTGAGCGACTACATCGCTGATCACAATGATACGTTCAACACCTGTTTGCTTCGACCAAACTGTTGCGACTTGCCCGTGGATTAAACGATCATCTATACGTGCCAATCGAATATCCATCTGCAAAACTCCTTCTTCCTCACTACTTCACAGAAACCCCTATCATTTCTGTGTGAACAACCACCTCCTAGCACACACTACTATAAGCAAAAAGCGTGCCAACTTTTTTACGATACACTAATTGAATTTAAAGGATTCTTAACCAATACACAAAAACGATACACTATAAAAGTGTATCGTTTTTGTGTATTCATGGCACAGTGTATTCTTTTTTATCTAACTGATTATGGACTAGACGTAGCAGATAATACATTTCTTCTATCGGCACTTTTACTTTTATCTGATCTTCCAACAGAACAACTGAGGCTGCCAATTGGCTATAAAGAGGATCATTCGTTGTATTTGTCAATTCGTTTTCTTCCACAGTCAATGGTTCATTCCGAATAATACGTTCGATCATTCCTGCTGTGTGCATCACTAGGTTGATTTTGAATCCATATTCTTCATCGCCGATTCCCGTCGTCTGAGAGATTTGTGTAGAAAATTGCCACATTGGATCGATTAACTTACTACCATTAATAAAGATGAAGTTATCAGAGATAAACTCAACACACGTATTTTTAGCTGACTCTTCATCTAGGGAGATGAATTCAGTTTCCTCCAATTCTGATTCCATCAGCAACTGATCCAAAATGACTTCGATATTTTGATCAATAAAACGTTCTAAAGGAATAAATGGGGCTTGGATATTCAAATCAGTAATCCCAGTAGTAGCTATGATCTGATATTCTTTTTGGATAACTGGCAGTTCTTCTTTCACTTCCACAATCGACAAAGCTAGAACTTCTAATTCTGTTTCTTGACGCTTGTTTACCGCTCGTTCGATCAATTCTTTGATTCTTTGTGCTGTACCTTCGCCAGATGCGCAGATAGCCAAAACAGCTTTTTTCTTATGAATAGGTTTTGCTTCCTGAACAGATTCTACAGAAGATATTTCTGCGTAACCTCGAAAATTTTTCAATGATTCATGCAACATATCTAGATCTGTCCCTAATACTGAGACCTTTCGTACAGTTTCCAAAACTAGAGAAGTTGTTACCATATCAACAGTACGTACTGGAATTCCAGTGTCTCTTTGAATTTGCGAATTAAACGACGCAAGGGACCCCATATCTACTAAGAGTATGACCCCGCTTCCTTCATCTACTTCTTGTACATTGCGTTCAATTCGGTCCAATGCTGTTTTCGGATCCATATCCAAAGGCATGTCTACTGCTCGTACGTTCTCTGCATCTAACAACTGTTGGACAACTTGGACCATACTGCTTGCTGTGCTGTTTCCGTGAGCTGCAACGACTACACCGATTCTGCCGCTTGCTTGATTTGCCCGTAACGAGACGAGTAGAACGGTCAAGTAATAGTCTTCACTTTCTGGAATCTCCACTTGAAAATACGTTTCGATATAACTACGCACTTCTTTCGCAACAGCATATTCATCTGGAAAATCAAAAGCCATCTCACGGATGTTATCATTCGTATGCCGTTCTTCTCCTAAGTTGATTTTTTTCAAAAAAGAACTGATATGCAAGCTCATAGCATAAATAAAGTTTTGCTGAAACTCATATGGTAAAGATCTTTTGACCATTACATAAATCTGATTGGTCACTTCTATGATTTTCGGATCTACAAATTCTGCTAATTTGCTGTCTGCATTAAAAGAAAAACCATGGTCTTTATAGAAAGACTTCAGATGGATGTTGATATCTGTAGAAATGAAATGATTGATTGCTTCTTGATCCAAACCATCCGACTTCAGTAAAGCTGCTTTATCTCCGATGATATCATATAGATTATAAGGTAACTCATAGGAGTCCGATTGGATTTTCATGATCGTATCATTTGGTGCTACAGTTATCTTTGGCTCCAATATTTTAGAAAGCTCTGCCATTGCACCGCGGTTGCTTGCTAATTGAATCAATCCGCTACGAATCCCTTCTGTCAAATCATCGATTGTGATCGAGATTTCGGGTGATTGCATATGATTTAGAAATCCTCGTGCACATACTAACTGGATATTTGACTTCAATTGTCCTATATTTCCATAGGTCACACTGCCGATCAATGCTTTTGCTACATCTTCTGTCAAAGAAATCTTTCGCTGCGTGCGGTTTGCTTCGTGGGCAATCATGATTTTTACTAAATCGACTTTCTCATTTGCAGGACGTTTTTCAAAAGCCGGAAGTTTGATATTGATTGGGATACGCCGAACAAAAGTTTCTAATAGAGAAGAACCTGGGTCTTCTGTGGTCGCACCTACGATCCGTACATTTGCTTCATGGGATTTCGTTGTTTCCCCAAGACGACTGTAAGTTCCATGATCCATAAAGTAAAAGATCATTTCTTGACCTTCAGGCGGCAACCGGTGAATCTCATCCAAAAACAGCATACCGCCATCCGCTTGATCGATAATCCCCATTTTTTCTTCATCTGCGCCTGTAAAAGCACCTTTTGCGTACCCAAATAAATGACTCATCAAAAGCTCAGGGTTATTGGCATAATCAGCACAATTGAAAACAATCAGTTCCGTTTCCTCATCTATTACATGATGCGCTTTTGCAAAATGATACATCGCGTGTGCAAAATAAGTCTTTCCTGATCCGGTAGGTCCTGTAATCAAACAATTTAATCCTCTTGGCGGATACAAAATCGCAGCTTTTGCCTGTTCCACTGAATTTTTCATGCTGCCGTTAGCTCCAATGATTTTTGCAAAGATATCCTTAGTATCTATTTGGAGTGTATTTTTTTCTTCAGAGACCGGCGTTTCTTTGTAACTGACTACATGTTTTGTAACTGGCTTTACGTGCGTAACGAGTGTTTGATATATGTAACGTACTGGTCGTCCGTCTGTCTTTATCAGTTTTCCTTCGCGCACTAGCTGATTCAGATCTTTACTGCTATTTGTTCGCTGAATCCCTAACACTTCAGCAATTTCCTGTGTTGTTACTCCTTGATCATATTCTGCCTTTGTTAAATGAGCGGTTTTTTCTTTGACATACATATAAATTCGGTCAATGCGTTTTGCCAATGGTATCGCTCCTTTTCTATAGACTGTTGTACTTAGGCTTCAAAACATAATACTATGTATTTATTTCTGTTTCGTCAACTATTTACCTGATTTTGTTTTGTTGATAACACGCGGATAGATAGAAATGTTCAATTTAAAAGAACGAAAAATCCCGATACGATTTTTATAATGGAAACAAGAAAAAGAACACTGTTTACCATATAATTATTTCACTGATAGCAAACAATATAGCTTCCATCAATTGAAAACGATAGTTATCAAAACATCCTGATTCCAAATTGGCAAAAAAATATTAAGTGTAAAAAGACAAAGTAAACTTCGTAGCCTCCACTACAACTTTTATTTTTATAAACAAAAAAGGCTGTGACAAAAGTCTTGTCACAACCTCTTTAATCATAAGATTCAATTAAGCTTCTTGAGCTACTGGATAAACAGACACTTGTTTTTTGTTACGGCCTTTACGTTCGAAACGTACTACGCCATCAACTTTTGCAAATAAAGTGTCGTCTCCACCGATACCCACGTTTACACCTGGATAGATTTTTGTACCGCGTTGACGGTAAAGAATTGATCCACCTGTAACTGTTTGTCCATCAGCACGTTTAGCACCTAGACGTTTTGATTCTGAGTCACGGCCGTTAGATGTAGAACCGCCACCTTTTTTGTGGGCAAATAATTGTAGATTCATAGATAACAACATGGTCTGCACCTCCTATTTATCATTAATTGTTTTAATTTGGATATATTCTGAGTTTTCAGCTTCTATCGATTGTAATCCTAATAAAAGATTTTCTAATAGAATCTCAGCAATATTGTTTTGTTCTTGTGTCATTCCTGAAGTGACTTCGGTATAAAGATAACCGCCTTCTTCTTCATTCATTTCAACAATCGGCTCAAAACCGGCTAATGAGGCAATCCCGTTGACAGTGCTGATCGCTAACGCAGAAACACCCGCACAAACGATATCACTTCCATAAGGACCAGCATCAGCATGCCCGGTCAAAGTGAATGAAACGATCTGACCTGCGTCATTTCGCTTAAATGTTCCTTTGATCATATATAGGCCTTCTTTCTCAAACGCTATTAAGCGTTGATCGCGTCGATAACCACTTTTGTATATGGTTGACGATGACCTTGTTTACGGTGTGAATGTTTTTTAGGTTTGTATTTGAAAGTAACGACTTTCTTTTGTTTGCCGTGTTTTTCAACAGTACCTTCAACAGTTGCACCTGCAACAGTTGGAGCGCCTACTTTTGTAGATTCGCCGCCTACTAAGATAACTTCGTCAAAAACAACTTTTTCTCCTGCTTCAACGTCAAGTTTTTCAACATAGATTGCTTGTCCCACTTCAACTTTTACTTGTTTACCACCAGTTTTAATAATTGCGTACATGCTATAAAGCACCTCCTTCTGATATACTTAGACTCGCCATCCGAAGTGACAGCATATGCTGTGCTTATTACTTGTTCTGAGCGGTTGTAGCTGTGGAGTCCACAATTACAACAGTACTAGCTTACCAGAACAGCAACCGTTAGTCAACTAAATTTAAAATCAAAAAGTAAAACAAAAATTCAAGCAATACTTCTGCTTTTCTATCCTCACAGTTCTACCAAATAAAATAGTCGCATTGTGTTTCTTTTATTCTTATAATAAAAGAAAAAGGAGGAGCATAAATGGAATACCCAAAAGAACTGATACAAGAAGCTTCTTTAAGAATGAACGGCCGTCCTGTAGAAGGATTTATCGCTGGGCAAGGACCTCTTCATCCTAAACTGATGCTCGTGGGAGAAGCCCCAGGGAAAACAGAGATTGATACGCATGTTCCTTTTAGCGGTCAAGCTGGAAAAGAATTGATGCAGGCACTTTCTTCAACTGGCTTAACACGAGAAGAGGTGTATATCACCAGTGCTGTAAGGAGCCGCCCGTATCGCGTGACTCATCGGATCAATAAACGGACACAACAGTCAGAAACTGTTTATCCAAATCGGACACCTACTCGTTCCGAAGTATTTGCGCATGCACCAATATTGGATTACGAACTGATGAAGGTCCAGCCAAAATTAATTGCGACACTTGGAAACATTGGTCTTCAACGTTTACTTGGCAAAGAATATACGGTTACCAAAAATCATGGTCAACTCTATACAGGGCCTGTCTTACAATTAACAGAACAAAAGGATGCCTACGAATGGTCAGAAAAAAACTATCGAATTCTTCCACTTTTTCATCCAGCAGCTATTTTCTACAATCGCTCCCTTGTACCTGTTATCCATCAAGACTGGCAAGTACTAGCTTCACTTTTACAGCAATATTAAAAAGAACAGACAAGACCATAAAATCTTCAGTTTACAGTCTTGTCTGTTCTTTTTCATTGTTTTAATGGCTAATTGCAGTATATTTCGCATGTAAAGCTGTCAACGCATGAGCAACTGTTTGATGTTGATGCGTGAATGTATGTTCCCACAAGTGAGAAAGTTGTTTTTCTACTTCTGGCTGCAAGGAAGTATAGATAATCGTTTGTCCTCTTTGCTCTGCTTTTTCTTGAAATTCATCAAAAACTGCACGTGCCGTCAAATCAATACTTGGTACGCCTCGCATGGAGAAAATGACACCATCGTGATGATTTAGTTCTTCCAATTTATTTTTGAGTTTTTCTGAAGACATAAAAAACAGTGGACCACTAATATACACTACTGTCCAGTTATTCAGCTTTTCCGTTTCTGGCAGCCCCATTCTTTGCCAATCGATCGTTTCTAATGAAATCGTGATAGCAGCGCTTTTGACAACAAAAAATACACAGCCGCCGATCACCCCGATCACGATAGCAATACTTAAATCAAAGATAACTGTACAAATCATCGTAAGGATAAACAATAGAACTGCTGACCAATATTTATTAGTAAATAGCTCCTTGATCGTTTCCCATTCATTCATACGCCAAGCCGTCACAATCAAAACACCTGCAAGTGCTGGCATTGGAATCTGTGACATCACTGGCGCAAAAACAAGCATGGAGAGCAGTAAGACAACTGCATGTATCATACCAGCTAATCTAGTTTGTGCACCAGATTTGATGGCCACGCTTGTACGGGCGATGGCCGCAGTAGCAGGAATCCCGCCAAAGAAAGGAAGCAACAGATTTCCAATTCCTTGCGCCATTAATTCTTGATTGCTATCTAAGGGCTTATTTGCCATTCGGCCAGCCGAAGCACCACATAGCAAGCTTTCAATCATTCCTAATAAAGCAATGCTAATAGCTGGAACTGCCACTTGTTGCAAGGCAGAAAAGCTAAAATCTCCCATATTCAAACGATTACTACTGATCAATGTTTGTGGAATCTTACCCACAGTTGCTACTGGTAAATGGAACAATAGCATAACTGCTGTTGCCAAAATGATAGCCAGCAGCGAACTAGGCATTCGTTTCGCCCATTTTTTTGGATAGATAAACATCCCTAAAATGACTAGCCCTCCCATGATCAAAGAGGCTGTGTTTATCGGAAATCCTATCGTTTGATAACTACTTAGTTTTTCAATAACGTTTGTACCTTCCGAGTGAACACCAAATAAATTATCGATCTGACCTAATGCAATAATGATAGCAATACCTGAAGTAAACCCCGTAATTACGGGTGCTGGGATAAAAGAAGTCAGTGTTCCTAATCGGAAAAGTCCTGCTGCAAGTAAAAATAGACCCGCTAAAAAAGTAGCAAGCAATACACCTTGCATTCCCTTTGTTGCCGCAATAGACATCAAGATAGCTGCCATCGCACCTGTCGGACCTGATATTTGATAAAAACCGCCTGATAAACCGCCAATAACGATACCGGCAATGATAGCCGTAATCAAACCTGCGGCCGCATCAGCTCCGCTTGATACCCCAAAAGCCAAGGCTAAAGGCAATGCTACAGCAGCTACTGTGATCCCAGCCAAAAGATCTTTCTGAAATCTTGAAAGATCATAACCTGAAAATTCTTTTTTTAGTGAGGAAACATAATTTTTGAACACCTATCTAACTCCTTTTTCATGAAATTTTCTAAAATACCATTCATTAGAATATCATATTTCATGAGATAAAGTAATATTTTTCACAAAGTTTCCTGTTAGATAAATTCTTATTTTTTCTATATTTATAAGAAAATAGAAAGCAATGCCAACAGAGCTAGCCCACCTTGTTTGAGTAAAATCCAACGATCGCTAGTCAAACTGCCATATAATGCAACAAAAAAAATAGATATTAATAGCATACTTGTGATTTCTTTAGATGCGGAAGAAAGATAAGCTCCATAAAGTAGTCCCACTCCTAATAGTCCATTGTACACTCCTTGGTTCTTAAACAATGTTTGAACAGATTTTCTGCTTAACTCTTCTTTACTCATTTTAAAAACCCTACTTGTCGTGTCAGAATCAGTTCTCACCGTTTCGATATACATGATATAAAAAAATTCAATTGCAACTAGAGTCACTAAAATTTTAGATAGTATCGTCATATCTTCTTCCTCTTTTCTGATGAGTTTTATTTTTTTGCTCCTTATAATTGTACTCGATAAGGATGTTTTTTTATTTTATTTGCCTTTGAAAACAAACAATATTGGCACAAAAAACAAAGAAAAACCGTTAGAAACCTCAGTTTCTAACGGTTTTTTAGCGTCACAGGAGGGATTCGAACCCCCGACCGTCCGCTTAGAAGGCGGATGCTCTATCCAGCTGAGCTACTATGACAAGAATCAGCGGAACATCAATAATTATAGATAATTAAATTGCTTCTGTCAATACGAAATAGTTATTTAATTAGCAAATAATGAATTATTTTGGCCCAACTACTAAATCAATCTTTTAAAACGAGACATTCTCCTTCAGCTGTTCTAAGGTTATCAATTGAAAACAGGAGCTACATTGACTTCATGCTACTCCTGTTTATTTAGATTTCCTGTATCCTTTAATTGACTTACAAATATAGAAACTTTTACATCAAGTTCGAATTGAGCCCTCAATTCAATCGATTATCTACAGGCTGCCATAATCATGTATCACAACTCGATTGTTTCTGATTCCTTTGTCATTAAGATCACACCATCACCTAATGGCAAGATTGTCGATGTCAAATCGGGATGATCCATCACAACACGAAGAAATTCATTTAATTTACGATGGATAGCTCGTTTGCCACGGGGAATCTCTTCATCTGGGAGCAAGATCGTTCCTCCTTGGAAGATGTCATCTACCATCAAAACGCCACCTTTTCTTAACAAACGTAAGCATTCAGGTAAAAATTCAATATATTTTGATTTTGCACTATCCATAAAAATAAAGTCATACGGACCAGACAACTCCGGCAAGATATCTGCTGCTTGACCTTCAAGCAAAGTCACTTTATCTGTCAGTCCTAGACGTTCATAGTTTTTTTTAGCTTTCTCGATCATGACATCGAAACGATCAATTGTCGTAACATGAGCGTTTTCTCCGATTGTCGTGGCCATGACACTTGATGAAAAACCGATAGCTGCTCCGATCTCCAAGATTCGTTCAGGCTGAAGCTGTCCAAGTAAAAATTTCAAAAATACAACTGTTTCATGGGGAATAACTGGTACTTCTGCTACATGAGCTTCTTCTTCCAGTTTGCCTAGCTCACCCGGTAATTTTTTTTGCTGGGTACGCATAAAATCCAATAGTTCTTCTTTGACTACAGGACGATGCATCATTTCATTGCGCATACTACTCCTCCTCTTCACACATTATACGAACAACTGACTAAATCTACAAGCTGCATGAGTGTTTTCTCGTGTTTCATGTTCAGAAGAGTCGTTGGATCTCTGGAATACATTTATGTTTTTAACATTCTTACAAAAATTTCTGTGTTCGTCTCCGCTTCTTTTTCAACTCTACAAAGGTATTCCATGCTGTGATTCCTGTTAGGCAAAAAGCAATCGTAAAGAATAACCCCTGAATCCATGCAAATGCCGTTTTTGAAAGGACTAGTCCAATATATGGAATCTGAAAGATGGGACTACCGATAATATTTCTCTTTTTTACTACTCCAGGCTCAATATAAGTCTTTGTATCAGCTTTTGTATAAAAATCTTCGTGGTTGTTTTCAACGGCTATTACGCGACGCGTCGAGATTTTTTTTCCTGAATTTTCATAATATGTAATAATATCTCCGACTAAAATCTCATTTGTATTTTTCGGTCGTACATATATCAGATTTCCTTGTGCATAATATGGACTCATTTCTTTGTCCTCAATAATATAAGGAGTCAAACCAAAAATTCGGGGAACCAAGACGACGAGAAGAATAAGAATTAAAAATATAATCAACGTTATAGAACTTATAAAAGTTATTTTTTTGTAATCAGGCATCGTTTTCAACTTCTTTCTTTATTCAATCCTTCTTAATCATATAATAACGATAAATTTTTTTCAAATTATAGCTGTAAAAATGTTTCCCTTTAATAATTATATGTTTCTAATTCTATTTCCTCATCTTTATCTCATTTTTTATTATAAATAATTGACGTTAGTTTAAAAAACGTTTACCCTAACATTACAAGTTTTAGAAAGGAATACCTTTATGTCTTTTTTTAATAACATATATAATAAAAAAGAATCTTTTTATTTACGTATAAAGTGGAGCATAATCATTATATTATCATTGTTATTTTTAACAGGAATTGCTTATTTCTTTTATTTTATTTTTTCTCCTGCGGACAGCAATCAAATGAAAGAAATAAAAGATTCGTGGGTTTTCTATACAAAAGATGATCCTGATTTTAAGTTTGACAGCAAGTACACTCGTACGATTCCTACCGTGGATAAAGACGAAACATTCATTATGGAAACGACACTTGAAAAACCGTTGGACGAAGCAAATTTACTAATCAAAGGAAACCATCAATGGATTACTGTATATCTAGGCGAAAAGATTTTATACCAACGGAAAGATTATCAGGAAGAAAGCAATCCCGGACTCTCATTGGCTGTGATAGATTTACCAGCAAATTATATCGGAAAAAAATTGACCCTTACAGTCTCATCTCCTTATCAGAACTATGCTGGACTGCCACCGAAAGTTTATCTAGGAACAACTGGACCATTGATTAGTTTTATTTATTCACAATCAGTGCCGCAAGTATTGACGATGATAATCGCTGTTTTTATCGCTATAGGGACCTTTTTCTATACGATCTACTTGATGTATAAACAAAAACGTCTTGAATACTCACTTATTCTCTTAAGTTGCTTTGCTTTGGCATTAGGATTTGAAGCTGTATCAGAAGATATTTTAAGTGGTATTCTTTTTGAACCATTCGTTCATTCTTTTTTATCTCATTTATTTATTATCTTAACGTCAGCTTTCATCATCTGCTACTATTGGAGCCGAATGTTTTACTATAAAAAATGGTACGGAATTTTTTGTACGTTCCAACTTTTGATTTTTATCGGCGTTCTGCTTTATGCAACTTTTACTCCTGCAGAACTTCCTGAATTAATGCCGATTGCTAATATTGCTAGTGTTATAAGCACTTTAGTCACTTCACTTGCATGCATTGGCGAAGCATATAAGAATAACCGTTTTTATGTAGCTTGTACACCTTGGATCGTCTTGGTAGCCATTATCCATTGCTTGATTTACATCCAAACGGCATTAGGTATCTATCAAACAACGATCAATTGGTCTACGATTTTATATATTATCATTCTAATCGTTATTATCAGCTACAATCTAATCGATCACATCTTAAATACCGACAAAGATCGGAGACAAGTAGATTTCTTAAAAATCAAAAATGATTTGTTGGAGCAACATTATGAGCAGCTTCGACAGCATATCCAAGAAGTAAATACACTTCGCCTGGAATTTGTCCAAGAGATGGAGAATCTGCAAGATTTAATGCATACGGACCAAACAAAAGCTAAAAACTATGTGGAAAAGATATTAGAAGAAGCAAAAAATTTCGAAATGCTGTGTTCTTTTTGCAACCACCAGGTGACAAATCTTATCTTAGCGCGTTACCAGAAGTTATCTGCCAAACGGAATATTCAGATAACCTTCCAAGCAGATCTTCCCGAAGAACTTCCTATCAACGATGACGATCTGGCTCAACTTTTGATCCACGCTTTAGAGCATTCCTTTAGAGAAACTCATGCCATCGAAAATCCACTGTATCGAAAAATTTATTTGTCGATACACGAACAAGAGGAACATTTCGTCATTTGTTGCGAACATAGTGCACATTACGATACAAACCTATTTAGTCGAGGCATCACAGAAGAATTAGATGATCAGGAACGTTTTGACTTAATGATGATGAAAGACGTAGCGGATCGTTACACAGGAACACTAACGCAGGAAAAAGATACTTTCATTGATCGGATCACTGTTCAACTCTCTCGAAATTACCCGAATCCTGTATAAAAAATAGCGGAATCCATATATGTGGATTCCGCTATTTTTTATTTTCAATAAAGTAAGGTAAGCAATTCTTCTGGTTCTATCGCACCAAAATATTTCTTCACATCAATTTGGCTGACTATTTTTGATAGAGATGCTTTATCATATTTCTGTCCAACCAATTTTTTTTCCACGTCAGAGATATCTCCTAGTCCGAAGAAATCGCCAAAGATTTTTGCTTCTTTGATCATTCCTTCTGAGACATTCAAATGGACTTCAATCGAACCGATAGAAAAACGTTTTTGGCGAGAGAAATTGAAATCTGGAGACTTCCCGTAATTCCAATCCCAATTTCGATAATATTCCTCAGAGATTCGATTGATTTTTTTCCAATCTTCATCAGTCAATTCGTACGTTTTTACTTCTTCTACTGACTCTACGCCGAAAATTTTCAACAAGATTTCTTGACGAAATTCTTCTGTTGTCATTTTTTGCTTTTCTTCTGGAAGAAATGGTTTGATATTCGTTACACGAGAACGGATCGATTTGATTCCTTTTGATTCGATTTTGTCTTTTTTTACTTTTAATGCATTGACTACTTCATTGATATCAGAGTCGAACATAATTGTTCCATGAGCAAACATCCGACCGTTGGTAGCATACATCGCGTTGCCAGAAAATTTCATGCCATCAATGACTAGATCATTTCGGCCTTTCAATTCCGCCCCAGCAACACCCAATTCATGAAGTGCTTGGATGATTGGCTGTGTTACTTTCGCAAAGTCACGGAATGAATCCCCATCATCAGGCATGATAAAACTAAAGTTCAGGTTTCCAAAATCATGGTAGACAGCTCCGCCTCCACTTAAGCGACGGACAACATGAATGCCATTTTCTTCCACATAATCTCGATTGATTTCTTCAAGCGTATTTTGGTTTCTGCCGATGATGATTGAAGGTTCATTGATATAAAAGAGCAAAATAGGTTCATCTAAAGGCATTTCTTGCAGCAAATATTGTTCAATTGCTAAATTGATTCTTGGGTCGTGGTTTTCATTTGGTACAAAAATCATGTTCTTCCTCCTAAATGTTAAACACTTTGTCAACTGCAGCAAGTTCTATATCAATCCCTTTGCCTGCTGCCTTTTGCGCTTCATTTTTCAATTGTTCTAAATCACCAAACTGAGGTAGGTGTGTAAGTACAAGTTTCTTTACGTTAGCTGATTTCGCAAGTTCTCCAGCTTCTTTTGAAGTGAAATGGGCATGATGATGTTCATTTCCTTCAAAAAGATAGGTATCTGCTAGAAACAAATCAGCATCTTTCGCAAAATCAGCGAAACTTTCCAAATAACCTGAATCACCTGTAAATACGAATACTTTCCCCGTTGTTTCTTCTACGATACGCATGGCGTAACATACTACTGGATGGATTGTTTCCATAAAAGTAATCAGAAAAGGACCAATTTTTAATTCTTCAGCTTCAAAATAAGGATGTCCTTTTGAGACATTTTCCAACGTCAATTCTTCAAAGTGAATGGAATCTTTTGTGTGTCCATAAATTGAAAGCAATGTCTCCGGATTTCTCTTAGGATGAAGTTGCCAGTAATACTGTAATACACCAAGGTCAGCAATATGATCATGATGATAATGGCTAAGGATCACAGCATCTAGATCAAGTGGATCAAGGTGTTCTTGTAATTTGATCAGCGTAGCACTACCTGCATCGATCAACAAATTGAACCCGTCAGATTGAAGCAAATAACCTGTTGTCCCTTGATTTTTATAAGGATACGCTCCTAAGCATCCTAAAACAGTTAATTTCATCGTACATTCCCCCTCAAAGATTTATCCTACCACAAAAGTTATTTTTTTGATGAATAAACTGCTTACATGCTAAGTAAAATAGGCGTCTGGACCTCCTTTTTCAATCCGTGCTTGTTCATAAAATTCTGCAACTGACACATTCACATAAACAATGACCCACAAAAGACCGATGAACAAAGCGATTGCTCCTAGCAAATACCAGCCGATAAAAGACAGCTGCAACAAAATATACGTACCAATTCTATCTTTCAATAAAAACCAGCCATATTTCAAACATTGAATAACCGACAAATCAGGATAGTCGAACTTTGTCCATGCAGCAAATTGGAATAAACCGCCAACAATACTCATGATGAGTGCTGAAACAAAAATCATCCCTATCATCGATAAAACAAAGCTGATATCAAGAAAATCTTCTGGCATGACACCCGTAGGTACCGCATTTGAACTGAAAAGCAGCTGCATATAAGTACTCACTCCGCTGATTAAAAACATGGGCAGAAAGATTAAACTGTTGAGTAGCCAGTTGATGACTGAATTGATCAAATTGATGCCAAGTATCGAACCAAAATACTTTCTTTGGAAAACTGAAAATAAAAGGTTACTTTTTGGTCTGCCACCCCGTACAACTACTAGCGCAATGTAAAACAATGCATAGTTGAATGCGAATAAAAGTAAATTATCGACTAGAAAACTCAATAAGTGCTGCTGCATGCTTTCTTCCGGAAAAGGACTGAAACCGTCAAAAAAGTTCTGGATGACGCTCGTAAATATTATAGATAAGAAAACAAGCCAAGTATTGATTCCCCATTGATTTTCCAAAGAAACTCGTGCTTTTTTCCGATATTCAGAAATAGGTATTCTATTATTCATTATTCATAACTCCGAATTTTTTCAACTGTTTCACTATCAAGCCGTTTCACTAATTCTGTGACTAGTTTCACTGTATTCAAATAATCATCTTCATGAATCACTGATGTATGGGAATGCAGATAACGAACAGGAACGGTAATGGCTACAGACGGAACACCATCTCTTGTCAAATGCATTTGTCCTGCATCAGTTCCTCCGCCAGAAATCACTGTATATTGGAATGGAATATCCATTTCCTCTGCTACATCAATAACAAAATTCAATAATTTTTTATGCGGGATCATAGATGCATCAAAAATCAAAATCTGTGGGCCTTTTCCTAAAATCGAATCTGCTTCTTTTGGTGTCATTCCTGGAGTGTCTCCTGCTGTACCAGTATCTAAAGCAAAAGCAATATCGGGATTTACAAGGTGTGTACTTGTTCGAGCACCTCGCAAGCCTACTTCTTCTTGCACATCGCTTCCTGCGAATAAAACATTTGGGTGTGCTTCTTTAGATAGATTCTCTAATACTCGCAGAGAAACAGCTGTCCCGATACGATTATCCCATGCTTTTGCCAGTAAATATTTACTGCCATTCATTCGTTTGTATTCAATATATGGAGTGACCATATCTCCAGGACGTATGCCCCACTCTTTGGCTTCTTCTTGGCTTGATGCGCCAATATCAATGAACATATCCTTTATTTCATAAGGTTTATTTCTTACTTGAGGTGTTAAAACATGTGGTGGTTTGGAACCAATCACACCGTGGACGATTTTCCCTTCACGTGTTTTGATTTCAACTTGCTGAGCAAGCATGACTTGCCCCCACCAACCTCCAAGAGTTTGGAATTCCAAGAATCCTTTTTCGGTTATTTTTGTTACCATAAAACCAACTTCGTCCATATGTCCAGAAATAAAGACCTTGGGGCCTCCGCCAGCACCATGTTTGGCAATCACACTGCCTAAACCGTCATAAAAAATATCATCAGCGAATGGTTTGGCATATTCTCTGAATACTTCTCTTACCTCTTCTTCATTTCCAGGTACTCCTTTTGCAGAAGTTAAATCAATAAGTAGCTGTTCTTCTTTTGTATCCAAATGTTTTCCCCCATTTCTATATTCATATTGTGATTATACCATTGCTTATGATTTTTGTTCAGGCAAACTTGGTATTTTTATCTTTTATTCAGAATATTCAAAAATAAAGAAAACAAGCGAGCAACACTCGCCTGTTTTCTTTATTTTAATTGTAGTTTATCTGGTATTTGATGTTGCCAAGATTTGCTAAAAAAAGCATCGTCAAGATGATACTTACTAGCAGTAATATGATTTTCTTCTAAAAACGGTCTGATCTGTTGATCTGCAGCCAACCAGCCTTTCCAGCCTAGATGGATCGTGTCTTCCATAAAATAGTTGGTACCCGCTTGATTGACAAAATCAGCTATTCGATTGAATCCTTGGCTATTTAATTGAAATTTGATCTTTTTGGCAAATCCTTGTAACATTTCTTGAGATAGTCCGGTATAATCGCTCCATTTCTCGTTAACCGGTGGGATGATGAACAATACTTCGTTATGGTTTTTTGCTAATTGATCCAAGACCAGCTGAAAATCAGAAAATTCTGGCGAAAAACGATAATCCCAATTTTTTTGTGACTGTTTGAGCTCTGGCTCGTGGGCTCGGATACGATGCGTATAAAAATCGTTTTTCAACCCGAATGGATTATTCGTCGTTTCTCGTTCTCCAATTTGATTTGCTAAAATGGATAATTCTGTTTCTTGGTATTGTTTTGGTAATCGTTTTGACTCATGATCGATTTTTTGCTGTCGATCTTTCAACCCAATATTGCTGAATACTTCATCCTCTCTCTTCAGCATGTTCCATTGGCTGCGCAGCTGATTCAAAGATTCAGGTAAAGGTAGCTTCCCTTTTTTGATCGTTTGCAGAATCGCCGTCAACGTATCATTCTCTTTTACTTTTGAGAAAGTTAATAATCTTCTAGCTAAATAGCGATCAGCAGGCGTTACTTTCTTCATTGAAAACAACCAGTCGTATGTTTGAAGTTCAGAATAATACGTATTAAAGTAATCAGTTTTTACACCATTTTTAACGAACCACTGAGGAGAAATAATAAAGACGACTTTCTTGTTTTTCATAGCATCTCCTGCAGAACGCATCATCATATATTGGCTTAACGATTGTGTCCCGGGTGCTCCCAGCAAAAATGGACGATAGTTTCGCTGGTATTTTTCTGCCAGAACAGACGGATGAAATGGACTGATTCTGCTTAATTCACTTGAGCCAAAAAAAGGAATATATTGTTTTTCAGATAATGCATAATTTTTTATCGCATCTCCTTTCAACACGTTCACTGACATGGAAGAAGAGGCACGTCTAATCGTTTCTGGATTAGAGATATCTACTTGATAGGAGGAGGTAAAAAACACAAACAGTAAGCCAACAGCTAAAACAACCGGGCCGAAAATAGCAAAAAGTTTCTTTTTCATACTCAACCCTTCAATGCAGTTGCTTGTTGAATGATTTTATTCGGTGTGCTCCAATCCTCTCGCTCGAATTCAGATACAGGGACTTGGATATCCAGCTCTCCGTCTAGCTCGACTAATAATTGAACAGATGCTAAAGAATCAAGCAACCCTTCATCAAATAGATCAATATCACGATTTTTTCTTACTTCATCTGTTCCTGTTATTTCTTCTAAGATTGATAAAATTTGTTCTTCCATTTTCCTTTTCTCCTTTGTTATATAAATTAATATGTCACTATTCGTTAGCTAAAAAAAAGTTTATCTAAAAATCCTGAAAAAATCAGGAAGCTAAAACATACTGCTTGAAATGTCAAAAATACGGCTAAGCCATGCGTAAATTTGTTAGAAGGCAACTGCTCTTTATGCTTCTTCTTAAATCGGATCCATGCATCTGTCAGACAGATCAGACAAGCATGATACAGTCCATATACGATGTAGTACCACGTAAATCCATGCCATATACCCATTAGAAGAAACAAAGCAAAATAACCGATATTTGACATTACGATCTTGCTTTTAAAAAATTTTTTCTTCATCATGAAGAACATCAATCGCATATATACATAATCACGGAACCAAAAGGACAGCGTCATATGCCAACGATTCCAGAATTCTTTGATATTCCATGATAAAAAAGGTTTATTGAAATTGATTGGTGTCTGATATCCCATCATGTAGCTTGTACCGACTGCAAATAAGCTATAGCCAGCAAAATCAAAAAACAAATACATACTGTACACGTACATATAACCTACTAATGCCCATGAAATACCACCATGCTGTAAGGCAATGCGTCCCACTACAGGAAGCAGTACTTGACCAAAATAATAACCGATAATGAATTTATATAAAAAACCGACAAAAATATTTTGGACGCCTTTTCCCAAAAGATCAACATATTTATCACGAACAGGCGGATGGAGCTGATCTTTTTCAAATCTCCTATAGCGATCGATTGGTCCAGAAGAGATTGTTGGAAAGAACAGCAGAAACTGGATATAACGAAATGGCTTATATGTTTTGATCATGCCATCTCTTATTTCCATGATCATTTGTACAGATTTAAAGGTTAAATAAGAGATTCCTAAAAAACCAAGTAACGATGCTTTTCCATGTTCAAAAAAAGGAGTCACTTTCGTTAAAAACAGTGGAATTATCGCTAAAATAACGGCGGCAAAAAACCATCCTGTCTGATTTTTCCTTTGCCGATAAACAAAATAGCCCCATACAAGTATCGTCTGCCACAAAACATACCCAATCAGCGCCGCTCCCTGTTGCCAATAATTACCTCCAAAGCTGACAAATAAAAAGAAAAGTGTCACTGCTGATTGATAAACTGGTAATCTTTTTTCCCATATCAATAAAGATAGAACGATCGGTACAAGCGCAATGGCTAAAAGAAAAAAATAAAACGGCTCTGCATAAGGGATCATATGAGGTAACATCATTCAGGATTCACCTCAGCTGTTAATTTTTTTCGATCGATTTTTCCATTAACTGTCTGAGGCAGCAGATCGACATAATGGAACTTCTGAGGAATCATATAATCCATCACAACTTCTAGTAATTGTTCTTTGATAGATTTAGTCAACTGAAAATCCGGCTGTTTCGTTTTGTTTTCTAATACGACAAAAGCAACCAGCTGCTGTACTTTTGTTCCTTGGTATTTTGGTACGACGACAGCTTGTTTGATTCGGTTGTCTTGGAGCAGATAATGTTCGATATCCCCGAGTTCAATCCGGTATCCATGTAATTTGACCTGCTGATCCATACGTCCTTCATAAAATAAAAGCCCATCTTCATCTAGTCTACCTGCATCCCCTGTATGGTAACTTGCTAAGTCATTTTGACAAAAGAACGCAGCAGCTGTCTTTTCGGGATTGTTCAGGTAACCTTTTGATACGCTTGGTCCTGCAATAATGATTTCACCCGTTTCTCCTTTTGAAACAGGTTTACCTTCTTGGACAATAGAAACTTTCGTGTCTTTTTTTACGTAGCCAATCGGTAGTCGGTCATAACTATCTAGTACATGCTGGTCAATCTGAATACTTGAAATAGCTACAGTTGCTTCTGTTGGACCGTAAGTATTATATATCCGTGCATTTGGGAATCGATCAAGTAGACTTTCTGCAGTTTTTTTCGTCAATTCTTCTCCGCAAAATAAAAACATGTCCAATTCCGGCACATTTTCTCCATTGAATGTAGGTTCCATCAAGCAAATATCCATAAATGATGGAGTAGAAACCCACACATTCAACTTCAAGGCTGGCAATGTCGCGAATAATTGACGAAAGTCTTGAACAACTGCTTTATTTAACGGCTTCAGCATTCCGCCAGAAACTAATGCAGGATAAATAGAAAATACCGATAAATCAAAAGAAAATGGCGCTTGGGCTAAGAAATGCATACCAGGCTTGATCCCAAAGTCTTCCATCGTCCATTGAACAAAGCTGACTAGATTATCATGACTGATTTGTACGCCTTTTGGTTCTCCAGTAGTACCAGAAGTAAAAATAATATAAAAATTTTCTGTACCTTTTACGCTATTTCTGGGATAAAATCCTACTGGTATCTTCTTGATTTCTTGAAATTCTTTTTTTGTTATGACAGGAACCGAAGGAATATCTTCTATCCAGTCCCCGATACTGATGACCATAGATGGTTTAGCCACCCGAAAGATCGATAGGATACGCTCCTTGGGTGTATGCTCTTCAATCGGCAAATAGGCATGGCCAGATTTGACAACCCCTAGAAATGAGACAATCATTTCAAACTCCAAATTGCCAAAAACGACAATTGGTCCATCGCCTTCTACCTTTTTTTCTAAATAATAAGCAAGTGCGTCTGATGCTTGTTTCAATTCACCAAAAGTATGCGTCTCATCCGCCTGATAAGCAACTCGATCAGGTTCATTTATTCCCCAATCATCGATTGCTTCAATAATCGTTTTGATTTCCATACTCTTCCTCCTAAAATTCGTTATAGATAAAAGTTCCTCCTTGAATATTTTTATAGTGATACAGATAAATCAGGAACAGCAGTACTGCACTATAAAAAATTGTTCGAATGATGAATTTTCCCCAATAATTCAATTTTGGATTAGAACGCCATTTGTTCATTGGATTCCCTCCTCATATAACCTCACACAAAGTGTAACTAATTTTGACAAAAAGAAACATGTGTCTAGCTTACAGAAACCGTTTTTTTACTAACAGTTTTGTCACATAGCTTTTATAAAAATAGCACATCAAATCACTGCTTTTTTCTTTATAATTTCTCGTACTTTTAAAAAATATAAAAAATAAAGAGGTTGTGACAAAAATCGTGTCACAACCTCTTATTCCAAATAAATGGTATTCAAAATTTAGTTCTATTTATTATCTTGTCTTATTCCGTATATCATTCCTCGATAATCCGACAATATAACTGACTCGTAATGACATAAAGCAAAAGATAGATAAGGATCAATAAGCCACTCACAAGATAAGCCAACCAGTAATCGGCAGTTTTTATATACTGAGTGAAGACATTGATTGCAAATACTGCGTGAGTGATCCCTAATATCATGGGTGGAAAGAAGGTAAGTGCGTTTTGCTCGAAGATCATCCGTCTGATCCTTCTTTGTGGAATCCCCAGCTTAGTCAATAGGTGATAATTTTCTTTTTCTTCCTCTGCTTCTGCTAATTGCCGGACTGTCAAAATACTACCAGTAGCAATAATCACGATCATCCCGACAAATAGTGTGACAAAAATATTGATACCGATTCGCCGATTAACTGCACGCAATTTCGAATAGCTGGAAGAGAAATTCAAACGAGAGCTTTCTTGGCTAAATTGTGCTTCCTTCATTTGGTCATCCGGAAGTTTCTTTGTGCTAATTTCTCCTTGTAGACTTCCATTTACGATATCATAAGAATAATAAACAGCATTGAGCCACTTTATCGACAGGTCATTGCTCAGTCGTTCATCTATTTTTTCATTATTTCCACCTGATACATCTACATTGACTACTTGATAATCCACACCTTTTGCTTTTTCAAAAACGGTATCATCTACAATCAGTACAGGACTTAGATATACCATTGTTTCGTCACCTAATACACTTGGAAGCATTTGTTGAATCTTCAATTCTTGATTATCTGGCAGTCCAATACTAGATCCATATAATGAAATATTCCGAAAAAGAGTTTGCATTTGATCAAGCAAAACAGTATGACCAGGTGATTTCAAAGAAATGTTCGGCAAATCTGGATTAACTTTTCTGAAGGCTTGATATTGTGTTTCCGTGATCAGATTAGCAGTTTGAAACATAGGTTCTTCGAGATTTTGACTATAGATACTCCCAATGACTTTATAATGCAAGGTGATTTCTTTAGTTATCTTCTGCCCTTCCTCTGCTAGAATCGGCTTGATTTTTTTCTCTGTCTCAACATCAAACTGATAGTCCATCGGGGAGGAAACTTTCTCCTGGTAGGATAAAATAGTAGAGATACTAGCCGTGCCGCCAATTGTCATTAAAGAAATTCCGAGAATGACTGTAATCAGAGAATTTGTACGCCAACTTTTGAGCAAATGAACTTGCGTGTTACCCATTATCAAAAAATTGATACCATAGTAATAAATCTTCCATTTACTCAATATGATCAAAAATAACCGAAATGTATAACAGAAAAACAAATAAGTACCGACCACACAAACGAAAAAAATTAAAAAAGGAAAAAAGAAAACTAATGTATCAAGATAATGATAACTGATCATCCATGAAGTGATTTCCCTAAAATGACTAGCTCCAAAATATCCGCTCGTTAAAAGTAGTAACCCGATGACTGCGAGTAATCGGTGCCTTGTCCTGAAGCGCATTGTTGAACTATCTGCTTGTTCTTTTTCTCCAAAACTTCGAATCATTGGATAGCGCCATATTTTCCATATTGAATATACAGATACTGCTAAAAGGATGATGAAAAAAGCAAATAAAGTATCTACTACTGATGGAATGGAGATAAAAAATGGACTAGTAAGATCCATATCCATCATTCGAACCAAAATCATTGAAAAGAGTTTGGAAAAAATAATACCGAGTAATATCCCAGAAATACAGGCGAACAATCCAATTATCATGATTTCTAACACATATATACCTGATATCTGCAGTTTATTCATACCAAAAAGCTGATAGATGCCTATTTCCTTTTGCCTTCTATTCAAGAAAAATCGGTTGGCACTGAATACGAAAAAAAGCAAAACAACAGTAATGATAAATCCACCAAAACTCAATCCACCATCTATCGAAGTGTCTTGACTTGCTCTTCTGACTAAAGATTGATCGTAGGTCATTGCGCTGAAGGAATAATAGATCATTACGGATAAAGTCAAACTGAAAAAATAAACAAGATAGCCTCGTGACTGCCGAAAAAAACTTTTAACGGCTAGTTTATACAGCATTCATTTTTCCTCCTCCGCCAATCGTCGCCTGCATGTCTATTACTTTCTCAAAGAACTCTCTTCTTGTCCCTCTTCTGACAACTTCAGAAAAAATCACACCATCTTTAATAAATAAAATTCTATCGCAGTAGCTTGCTGTATATGGATCATGGGTGACTAACAGTATCGTTGCTTTTTCTTTTTGATTCATGGTCTTCAAGTAGTTCAACAATTCTGTAGCCGACTTCGAGTCCAAAGAGCCAGTTGGTTCATCTGCAAAAATCACTTGTGGCTGAACAACAAGTGCTCTAGCAGCTGCAATTCGTTGTCTCTGTCCGACAGAAAGTTCATCGGGATACCGTTTGAGCAGTTCTTCTATATTCAACAATTGAGCTACATGTCTTACTCTCTTTTCCATTTCCTCTTTAGTCATCCGTTCAACTGCTAGGGGCAATAGGATATTGTCTTTTGCATTTAGGGTATCGATCAAATTGAACTCTTGAAAAATGAATCCTAGTTTTTTTCGACGAAAGTCACTGAGCTCACTGTTTTTCATTTTTGTGATTTCTTTTCCTTGGATCGAGACACTGCCCATCGTAGGCAAATTGATCGTGGACAAGATATTCATCAGCGTTGTCTTTCCTGCACCACTTGGGCCCATAATCCCAACAAACTCGCCTTCTTCTACTGTGAATGAGATATTATCTAAGGCTTTGACGGGAGAAAGTTTGCTGCCGTAGCTTTTACTTAGATGTTTCACTTCGATCATCTTTTCCAATTCTTCTCCTCCTCTTTCATTTTTCATTTCTATTTATTTGCATAGTAGCATATCTACGAATAATTTGCTCTTATGTTTTTGTCACTTTTACTTGGACTGAATAAAAAATTTTATTCAATTATTTTATTCAGCAAAATTAAATATGCAAAAAACAAATCCACCAGCTACAAGTTTTCACCTTTTTTCACAATAAAATATACACTACATATAGTATAGAAATCCAATTATACAGCACATTGAATACTATATATAGCCGATATTTAGTTGCTCCTTCCCCGATTTTGTTTTATGATAGACAAGAACAATTTAGCAGGAGTTGAAGATAATGAAAGTAAATTATGAAGAAAAAACTGTCGTTACTCAGCAGCCAGAGACATCCCAGATGAAAGTCATCAAACGCGATGGCCGCCATGTTGATTTCGATGAACAAAAGATCAATGAAGCACTGATCAAAGCAGAAAAGAAAATTCACGGCTCATTATCACCACTTACTTATGAAAAAATTCAAATGATTGCAGACTTGGTTGTCCAAGAAATCAAAAGCCGGTTTGCTGAAAATGTCAAAATCTATGAGATTCAAAACATCGTGGAACATATATTACTAGAAAAAAACGAATATGAATTAGCAGAAGAGTACATCAATTATCGTACCAAACGAGATTTTGCTCGCAGTAAAGCAACAGATATCAACTTTTCGATTGAAAAGCTAATCAACAAGGACCAAACTGTCGTGAACGAAAACGCAAATAAAGACAGTAATGTTTTCAATACACAGCGAGATCTGACAGCCGGGATCGTTGGAAAATCAATCGGACTGAAAATGTTGCCACCACATATAGCAAATGCGCATCAAAAAGGCGATATCCATTACCATGATTTGGATTATCATCCTTATACACCGATGACGAATTGCTGCTTGATTGATTTCAAAGGCATGCTGAACAATGGGTTCAAAATCGGCAATGCCGAAGTCGAATCGCCAAAATCTATCCAGACCGCCACAGCACAAATCTCACAGATTATTGCCAATGTAGCGTCAAGTCAATATGGTGGCTGTTCTGCCGACCGAACAGATGAATTGCTTGCTCCTTTTGCAGAATTGAACTATAAAAAACATCTAAAAGACGCGGAAGAATGGATCGATTCGCCAGAACGCCAAAAAGAATATGCAAAAGCAAAAACCAAAAAAGATATCTTCGATGCTATGCAAAGTTTGGAATATGAAATCAATACCTTATTTACTTCAAATGGACAAACTCCTTTCACTTCATTAGGATTTGGACTAGGAGAAAACTGGTTTGAAAGAGAAATTCAAAAAGCAATTTTACAGATTCGAATCAATGGATTAGGGAGTGAAAAGCGGACAGCTATCTTCCCTAAACTGATCTTCACTTTGAAAAAAGGTGTGAACTTAAACCCTGAAGATCCTAATTACGACATCAAACAACTAGCATTGGAATGTGCAACGAAAAGAATGTATCCTGATATTCTGAATTACGATAAAATCGTTGAATTAACTGGAAGTTTCAAAGTACCTATGGGCTGTCGTTCATTCTTGCAAGGGTGGAAAGACGAAAATGGTCAAGAAGTAAATGTCGGACGAATGAATTTAGGTGTTGTTACATTGAATTTGCCAAGAATCGCGATCGAATCAAAAGGAGATCAGAATAAATTCTGGCAGTTACTGTCTGACCGCTTAGAAATCATGAAAGATGCGCTTCTCTATCGTGTAGAACGTTGTAAAGAAGCCATTCCAGCAAATGCGCCAATTTTATATATGTATGGTGCTTTCGGGAAACGTCTTTCACGTACCGATTCTGTCAATGAATTATTCAAAAACCGTCGAGCTACTGTATCGTTAGGCTACATTGGATTGTATGAAGTTGCTTCAGCTTTCTTCGGTGGCGAATGGGAAACAAACCCAGAAGCAAAAGCTTTCACACTTGATATCGTCAAAGAATTAAAAGCTAATGCAGATGCATGGGGGGATGAATATGGTTATCATTTCAGTGTCTATTCAACTCCAAGTGAAAGTCTAACTGACCGTTTCTGCCGTTTGGATACAGAAAAATTCGGCATCATCGAAAATATCACAGATAAAGAATATTATACAAACAGTTTCCACTATGATGTGCGTAAAAACCCAACGCCATTTGAAAAATTGGAATTTGAGAAGGATTATCCAAAATATTGTTCAGGTGGATTCATCCACTACTGTGAATACCCTATGCTCCAACAAAATCCGAAAGCTTTAGAAGCTGTATGGGATTTTGCATATGACAAAATCGGGTATCTTGGTACGAATACGCCAATCGATCATTGCTATCAATGTGGTTTCGAAGGTGATTTCAAACCGACAGAACGAGGGTTCGAATGTCCAGAATGTGGAAATCATGATCCAAAAACATGTGATGTAGTCAAACGTACTTGTGGCTATTTAGGAAATCCGCAAGCTCGTCCGATGGTACATGGCCGCCATAAAGAAATTTCCTCACGTGTGAAACACATGAAATGAGGTTGTGAAAAAGCTGTCCTGCATCAAGTAATAAGAATAGCTAAACAAAAATAGTTCCTCATATTTTTCGTTTAGTTGGGCTTATTACTGCAGATGCAAGCTTTTGAACACCGTTTATTCAGAATAAGAGGCTATGACAAGTCTTTTTTCACCACCCTCTTTCGATGGCTTTGTATCTTTGAACGCCCTCTATCAAAATAAGAACAAGCTTTCTTGAACAATGGATTTAGGTCAGTTTGTTCTTATTTATGTGGTCGAGTAGATTTTATCTTCAATAGCTATATCTTTGAACCTTAAATGAAAGAAGTTTTTTTATGAGAAATCCAAAACCAAAAGAATGGTTAGCAAAAGACTACAGCCAAAACTATATTGCTGACTACAAACCGTTTAATTTTGTCGATGGTGAAGGTGTCCGCAACAGTCTTTACGTTAGTGGCTGCTTATTTGCCTGCGAAGGCTGCTTCAACAAAGCTGCACAAAATTTCCGATATGGCAAACCATTCACACCTGAATTAGAAGAACAAATCATCGCTGACTTGCGCAACGATTACGTGCAAGGATTAACTTTACTTGGTGGCGAACCTTTTTTGAATACAGATGTTTGTCTGCAAGTCGTACGACGTATCCGAAAAGAGTTCGGTACGACAAAAGATATCTGGTCATGGACAGGCTATACCTTTGATGAATTGCTACAAGATTCAGAAGATAAATTAGAACTCCTTTCGCAAATCGATATCCTTGTTGACGGACGCTTTGAATTAAGCAAACGTGACCTAAAACTACAATTTCGCGGAAGTAGCAACCAGCGGATCATTGACGTCCAAAAATCTTTAGAATCCAATCAAGTTGTGATTTGGGAAAAATGTACGGATGCAACAGAAACCTATGAACAAATCAAAAAGCAAGACTTGATATAAAAACAGCTTTGGGAGAGAAAACGGATTTCCGGTTTCAACTCTCAAAGCTGTTTTTATATTTCTTGATTTTCCCATAATGGAAGGACGATGTTTTCATAAGTCATCGGGTCCAGATTCGTCAAAGTAATCCCTAACAATCGGATTCCTTTTTCTACTCCCAAGATTTCCTCCCATATAAGGCTTGCTTGATAAAAGAGTGCTTCTTTTTTATAGATATATTCTGGCAATGTCACTCTTTTGGTCACAGTAGAATAGTCCGTGTACCTGACCTTCAAAACTACTGTTTTCCCATGTTTTTGGACTCTTCTCAGTGCTTCTTCTACTTTTTCAGCTAGTTGGCGCAACTGAGTCAGCACTGCTTCTTCCGTTTGCAACGGCTGCCCATAAGTATGCTCTTTTCCCACAGATTTTCGCTCTCTTGTAACGTTTACTGGAGAATCATGGATTCCTCTGACTTTACGATAAAGAGAATAGCCCATTTTTCCAAAATTTCGAATCAACATCATTTCTGTGCATTCATATAGGTCTTTTCCTGTATAAATCCCTAGCTCATGCATTCTAGGTACAGTTTTCTTCCCTACCCCATGAAATTTTTCAATTGGCAAAGCTTTTAAAAATGGCACAGCGTCTTGAGGGGCAACTACCGTGATTCCTCTAGGTTTTTGATAGTCTGATGCTAATTTGGCCAAAAACTTATTGTAACTTACTCCCGCAGAACATGTTAGCTGGACACTCTCCCAAATATCTGCTTGGATCATTCGGGCGATTTTGATGGCTGACTTGCAATTGATTTTATTTTCGGTCACATCAAGATACGCTTCATCGATACTAACTGGTTCCACAATATCTGTATAACGATAGAATACTTCCCGTACTTGTTTGGAAATATCGCTGTATTTATGATGGTCGCCAGGCTTAAAGATGGCTTGCGGACAAAGCTCATACGCTTTTTGTGCACTCATTGCTGAATGAATTCCGAATTTTCTTGCTTCATAATTTGCTGTAGTCACTACTCCACGCCCACCAGTGTCACTGGGGTGTCTGGCAATTACTAATGGATGTCCGCGAAACTCAGGATGATCTCGTTCTTCAACCGAAGCGAAAAAAGCATCCATATCAATATGAATGATTTTTCTTGATGTATCATTATGTAAAGGAAATTGCAGCTCCATCATCCTCACCTCTTATTCATTATACAAGAACATTCGTTCGCGTTCAAGAGATTTGAAAAGTTAGTAGCTGATTTCCTCATTAGTCTTTCATTATAGACAACTTATACTATCTCAGTCTAATTCATGGTACTGACGGTAGACTTCTTGTTTTTTCAGCCCATTTTTCAGCGCTACTGCTTTGATAGCAGCATTTGGTTTTTCGCCTGAAGCGATCTTTGCTTCTACTTGTTCCTTTAACGTTCCCAACTCTTCATCAACTTCCGTCACTGGCATTTCGAACAAATTCCCTTCTACAAGCAGACAACATTCACCCTTTACTGGATGTTCTTCGATATAAGCGAGTAGCTCTTCCGTACTTCCTCTAAGGTATTCTTCATGGACCTTTGTCAATTCCCGACACAAAACGACTTGGCGATTTCCAAAAATTTCTAAGAAATTCGTCAATGTAGCAGTGATCCGATAAGGTGACTCATAAAAAATCAGCGTAACTGTCTGTTCTTTTAGCTTTTTCAATGTTTCTTTCTGTTCTTTTTTCTTACGTGGAAGGAAGCCATAAAATAAAAATGGTTGAGGCACTAGCCCTGAAGCAATCAAAGCCGTCATCCCAGCTGTAGGTCCTGGGATAGAGATCACAGAAATCCCTTCTTTTATGCAGGCTAAAACTAGCTCATGTCCAGGATCGCTGATGGAAGGCATTCCTGCGTCACTGACTTGAGCAATCGTTTTTCCTTCTTTTAACAAAGCAATCAATTGAGGGACACGTTCTTTATAATTATGTTCATGTAAACTTTTTTGGGGTGTATGGATTTCAAAATGATTCAATAACTTTTGTGTATTACGCGTATCCTCACTTGCGATAAGATCGGATTCTTGCAGCATACGAACACTTCTGTAGCTCATATCTTCTAAATTTCCAATTGGCGTCGGTACAAGATATAAATCCCCATATACCGGATTTCCCTTGAAACTTTTTTGATTATACATCTGTCACAATCTCCTTAATAAAAAGACTGGAGCAGTATTTCTCCGCTCCAGTCTCCTCTTGTTATTGGTCATCGACCGCTTTCGCGATAGATCACTTCTAGACAAAACGCACAAGGCTCGTCATTGTCCCTTCTTGATCCATATAAATCGTAGCAGACATGGAATCCTTCTTCATAAATTTTTTCAAGATTCATACGAGACTTAGAAAGTTCCTGCTTCACATTTTCAGCTGGAGCTTGTGCAACTTGGTTCAATTCCCGCAGGTGTTCCCGCAGACGTTGATTTTCCATCTCCAAAGTTGTATTTTTTTCTACGATCTCATGCAAAGCATGCTTCATTTCAACAAGTTCTGTTAATGTATTTCTCAACTCTGATTCTAATTGATTCAATCCGTCGTATAATGATCTCTTATCCATTCATCTCACCTACTTGGATAAATTCTTTCAATTCATCCCATTCATATTCGACAGGATTTTCCCGTCCAGTCAGCCGAATACTAACGATACGGCTAAGCAGATTCAACCCTACGACTTTCCCTTTACCATCAGGTGTAGCAATTACTTTTCCAAAGTCAGGGAGTTCTTTTTTCGCTGTCTCGTATTCTTCGCTCTCATATTGCAGACAGCACATCAAGCGTCCGCATAAACCGGAAATTTTTGTTGGATTCAAAGATAAACTTTGATCTTTTGCCATTTTGATTGATACAGGCACGAAATCGCCTAAAAAAGAAGAACAGCATAATGGACGCCCACATGGACCAATTCCGCCTATTATCTTTGCTTCATCGCGGACACCAATTTGTCGAAGCTCAATACGAGTACGAAATACAGCGGCCAGATCTTTTACCAATTCTCTAAAGTCAATTCGCCCGTCCGCTGTGAAAGAAAAAATCAATTTATTTCGATCAAATGTGTATTCGGCTTTGACCATTTTCATTTCCAACTCACGCAACTGCACTTTTTCTTTTGCGATTTTCAATGCATCATAAGCATCTTTTTTGTTTTTTTTGTCTTTTTCTAATTCAGCTTGTGACGCTTTATGCAAGATCGGACGGATAGCTTCAGGAAGGTCATTGGGATCAATCTCTTTTTTAGGAAGGACAACAGTAGCAATATGTAAGGATTGCTGAGATTCGACTAATACCTTGTCACTATAAACATATTCAGAGTCTCCTGGTGCAAAATAATAGATATGACCTGCATCTCTATATCGGACACCTACTACTTCTACCATTTCCATCCTCCTTGATCATCATCCTTTGCGGCAAGCTAAAAAATCGTATGCAAAACGAACTGTTCCGCAACAGCCTGAAAACTGACATTGCTGCGTAGTTTCTGCTCTGCGATCAATATCCGTTCAATTATCTGGTTTATCTGTTTCACTTTGCCATATTCGCCGTTTGCTACTGCTTGACGCTGTGCTTCCTGATAATAAAACATCAAGACAGATAATCCTGTAAACTGTTGTGTTTTTTCTTTAAATGATTTTACCAATTTTTTTTGGACATAGATAAAGGCTTGAGTATCTTGCTTTTGCAAGTAAACGAACCATTGATAAATCAAGTCCTTAGCATCATTAAACCATTCATCTTGAGAGATTTCAACTGCTTTTCCTAAACTGTTTGTTAAGAAAGCCAAAAGTTTTGCTTTTTCCAATGGAATCTGCTCTTCTTGCAATCGATGGATCAGTGCTTCTTTCGAAAGTTCTTGAAAATGCAGAACTTGACAACGAGATTGAATAGTAGGGAGAATTCTTCCTACTGCATCTGTTTCTAACACCGCTAAAAAATCTCCAGGGGGCTCTTCCAAGAATTTCAACAAACTGTTTGCCGCACTGCTATTCATTTTTTCAGCTTCTTTGATCAAAAAAACTTTTTTTCTTGATTCGTAACCGCTGCGACTGAATTCCGTCTGCAAACGTCTGATCTGATCGACTTTGATGGTTTGTCCTTCCGGTTCAATAACCAAAACATCTGGATGTTCTTTCTTTTCGATCCGCTGACAATTGTTGCATTTTCCACAAGGCAGATTGTCTTTCATTTGGGTACAGAACAGGTGCTGTGCAAGCCATATACCTACTTCATGTTTTCCTGTTCCTTTCTCCCCTTCAAAAAGATAAGCATGAGCGATACGCCCATGCTCAAAACTCCGTTGAAGCTGCTGATACACGATCGGTTGCATTTGAGCCAAGTTTATTTCTTGATTCATAGCTCAGCTCCTCCTAAAATTGATGGAATCCTTCAACAGGTAAGACGAAGACTGTGGCACCGCCTACTTCTACTTCTACTGGATAAGGGACGCCCCCATCCATCGAAATATCCAGTGTAACAGGTGTAGATACAAATTGCTTTCTTGATTCACACGTTTTTTTGATGATTTCCAATGCTTCTTCTACACGGTCATCTTCAATACCCACGATAAACGTACTGTTTCCAGCCTTAAGGAAGCCGCCTGTCGATGATAGTTTTGTGGCACGGATATTTGCATCAATCAATTCATTTGATAAACGGTTGCTGTCTTTGTCTTGGATAATCGCTAAAATAATTTTCATAAACGTTCACCTTCCTAGTTTTCAAAAAATTGCGGATACTGTTCAATAATTGTATGATAACTTGTTTGCAGCACTTCTTCAAAGCTTTTTCTTGCATCAACTTTGTGGATTCTTTCCGGATTCTCTTCTGCCAGCTTTAAGTAAGCATGACGTACACGCTGGTGGAATTCCAAACCTTCCGAATCTAAACGGTCGATTTGATTTTGTCTGTTTTTCTTGATTCTTCTTAATCCGGTGTCTGAATCTACGTCAAGATAAAGGGTAAAATCCGGCGTAGTACCTTCTGTAGCAAACTCATTCAACCGAGCAATCTCGGTAACGCCGATGCGTCGGCCTGCACCTTGATAAGCAAGAGAACTGTCGACAAATCTATCGCATAAAACGATTTTCCCTTTTGCCAGAGCAGGCAGAACCTTTTCGACTAGATGTTGTCTTCTTGCTGCTGCATAAAGCAGTGCTTCCGTACGTTCATCCATCCGATCATTTTTTGGATCAAGGATCACTGCTCGGATCTCTTCAGCAATCGGAATGCCTCCTGGTTCTCTTGTTTGAATGATTTCTGTTTTTGCTACTTCTTTCAAAAGAGGGTAAAGTTCATTCAAGATGCTGGTTTTTCCTGCACCATCAGGCCCCTCGATTGTAATAAATAGTCCGTTCACATTGTTGCCCCCATCTCTTGTGCTGCTTTTATATTGTATCTGAAAAAACACTTAATTAGAAATTTATAACTCACGTCTTCCTTCGACAGCTTTCAATAAAGTAACTTCATCTGCATACTCGATATCAGAGCCTACAGACAGACCATGTGCTAGACGAGTCACTTTGATACCTGCAGGTTTGATCAGACGTGAGAGATACATAGCTGTTGCTTCTCCCTCTGTTGTTGCATTTGTTGCGATAATCACTTCTTTTACATCTGCATCATGCAGCCGCTGCAACAGAGAAGAAATATTGATGTCTTCTGGACCTGTCCCTTCCATCGGTGATAACACACCATGGAGAACATGATAAAGTCCGTGATATTCTCGCATTTTTTCCATTGCCATTACATCTTTCGGCTCTTCGACCACTAGGATAACGCTTCGATCACGTGAAAGATTTCTACATATTTCGCAGGGATCTTCTTCTGTGATGTTTCCGCAGATACTACAAAAATGCAAATCGCGTTTTACACTTAACAAAGATTTAGCAAATTCATTTACTACTTCATCTTTCATATCGATCGTATAAAAGGCGAGTCTTGTCGCTGTTTTCTGACCGATTCCTGGAAGTTTCATGTAGCTGTCGATCAGTTTCGCAATTGGTTCTGGATATTGCATATTCATTACTCCTTCAGTTTAAAACTAAAATCCTGGCAAACCTTTTGCGTATTTCCCTAATTTTTTCTCAGTTTCCACATCAATTTGTGCGATCGCATCATTGACTGCCATTACGACAAGATCCTGAAGCATCTCGATATCATCAGGATCAACGACTTCTTCATTGATTTGGATATCTTTCATGCGACGATCGCCTGTAAAAACCGCTTTGACCAATTCATTGGTGGCTTTACCTGTAAACTCTGTTTTATTTAGCAGCTCTTGTGCTTCTGCCATTTCTTTTTGCATTTTTTGTACTTGTTTCATCATGCCTTGCATATTGCCCATTCCACGCATCATAATTATCTACTCCTTTTTATTAATCATCTACCACTGTAACAGCTTCGGAGCCAAACAGTTCCTCTGCTTTTACTACAAGTGTTTCTTCTGGTACTTCTTGTTCTTGAGGAAGCAACTCGATTTCTCCTTCTGAGTCTTCAGAAGCAAAAGAGTTTTCTGTTCCCTCTTCTTGTGCCTGCGTCAAATAATTTCTTCGAAGTTCTGGCCAGCTTTCTCTTGTAATATAAACAGGATCAGGCGCATAATCTTTGATCATTCGGCTTAAGTTGTTGTGTACCGAAAGCTGCAATTCTTCGTCATTTGCTGCTCTTTGACAAACAATCTCATAATCAAACGCAATCACTAGTCCTGTAGGTCCAGCTGCAACTGGTTCGCTTGCTTTAAGCATTGCTCGCTGAGTGACAGATAGACTCATCAGCAAGTCTTCCCATACTTCTTTTACTTGGTTCAGATGCTGTCTTGTCGCTTCCCGCAGAACTTTATATACTCGTTCCGTCGGTACACGATAGGTACTTGTCTGTTTTTTATGATTTGTTTGCTGTACCGGCTGTACTTTTGTATTCTCAATTCCTGTATTACTGCGTAGTTCCTTGATTTCGTTTCTTAGTTCCTTAATCTCTTGTTGTAGCTGTTTTACTATCTGATCATCTGCAAATGCTACATCTGCTGAAGGAACAGAAGCAGACGGTAGCTGTGCAAGTTTGACTGTAGCGACTTCCAAATAAATAGCGGCACTATTGGTAAAACGAATTTCATTTTGAGTATCGCTCAAAATCTTTATCATTGAAAACAGCTGATCCGCTGAAACAGTTTGTGCCAATTCTGTAAATGTACTTCTGATCGTACTCGATTGTTCCTCAACTAGGTTAGGTGCTTGCTGATACATCAGCAAGTCACGGCAGTATTGTAACATATCCTCTAGAAAGCGACGTGATTCTTTGCCGGCTGCGAGAATTTGGTTCAATGTTTCCAATGCTTCTGGTACTTCTTTTTTCACGCAAGCACTCAAGTAACTGTCCATCATTTCGTCAGTTAAGCTACCTGTCACTTGCATGGCATCATCTAAAGTAATTGTTCCTTCACTAAACGAGATTGCCTGATCAAGAATACTCAATGCATCCCGCATCCCGCCTTCTGCAGAACGGGCAATCACATTCAATGCAGCTGGTTCATAGCTGATAGTCGATTCTTTCAAGATAAATTCAAGATGTTCGACAATATCTGCCGTATTGATCCGTTTAAAATCAAATCGCTGAGTCCGTGAAATGATCGTAGCTGGTATTTTGTGAGGTTCGGTCGTTGCTAAGATGAATATGACACTTTCTTTTGGCTCTTCCAATGTTTTCAACAAGGCATTGAAAGCTCCTGTTGAAAGCATATGTACCTCATCAATAATGTACACTTTGTACGCTGCCTTTGTAGGCGCATAATTTGCCCGATCACGGATAAATCGGATTTCTTCGACTCCGTTATTGCTGGCAGCATCGATTTCGATCACATCTTCTTGCGTACCAGCAGTAATTGATCGACACATTTCGCATTCGTTGCATGGCTCACCGTCTTTACTGTTCGGACAGTTGATTGCTTTTGCGAAAATCTTTGCTGCACTCGTCTTTCCGGTTCCTCTGGGTCCTGTAAACAAGTAGGCATGTGAGGTTTTGTGGGAAACAATAGCATTTTTTAGTGTCTGTGTCACAGCTTTTTGTCCAACGATGTCTTCGAAACGCTGCGAACGCCAGACTCGATAAAGTGCTTGATATGCCATAAGGATCCCCCTTTTTTAAAAAATTCACTATCTCTTATTATACGTGATATTAGGTAAAAAAACTACTATCCTTCTCGGCTTTTTCAGGTATTTAAACAATACGCAATTTTCCATTTCAATTCCGTCTCTAGTCCGAGAAGTTTCACATCTTCCTATGGTATAATAAATAAACAATAATTGTTTGGCATTAGCTGAATCAGAGGAGGAATTTTTTATGGGTCTTATCAAAGCAGCAACAAGTATGGTTGGCGGCGGTCTGGCAGATCAATGGCTAGAAGTCATCGAACCAGACAATATGAGTGATACAACGGTCATGACAAAAGGTGTCAAAGTCCGCAAAGATGACAAACGTGGCTCCAATCGTAAAGGAACAGAAGATGTTTTAACAGACGGAACAGTCGTCCATGTCTATCCAAACATGATGATGCTTTTGGTCGATGGTGGAAAAATCATCGATTATACCGCTGAGGAAGGTTATTACACCATTAAAAATGACGCAGCTCCTTCCATGTTCAACGGAACACTGAAAGAAGCAATTGCTGAAACTTTTGACCGATTTAAATTTGGCGGCGTCACACCGCAGAAACAACAAGTTTTTTATATCAATCTCCAAGAAATAAAGGGAATCAAATTCGGTACAAGCGCGCCGTTGAACTACTTTGACAATTTCTATAACGCAGAATTATTCTTACGGGCACATGGCACTTATTCTATTCATGTCGTTGACCCGATTTTATTTTATACAAACGCAATCCCTAAAAACAAAACACAAGTGGAAATCAATGATATCAATGAGCAGTATTTAGCTGAATTCCTAACAGCGCTACAATCAGCAATCAATCAGATGTCTGCAGATGGTCAACGGATTTCTTATGTACCATCTAAGAGTTTGGAATTAAGCAAATACATGGATACTGCATTGGATGATTCTTGGCGTGAATTACGTGGGATGGAGATTGTTTCTGTGGCTGTAGCCAGCATTTCTTACACCGATGATTCTGTGAAACTGATCAATATGCGTAACGAAGGGGCGATGCTAGGTGATCCTAGCGTACGTGAAGGATACGTGCAAGGTTCCATTGCACGTGGTATGGAAGCAGCCGGAAAAAATGAAGCAGGAGCAATGACCGGCTTTATGGGTGTAGGTATGGGAATGAATGCAAATGGTTCTTATCTTTCTCAAGCAGCTCAAAATAACCAAGAACAAATCAAACAACAAGCAGAAAAACAAAATCAACAAACTGCACAAGGAAATGCGGATACTTGGACATGTCCAGTTTGCGGGACAGAAAATTCCGGAAAATTCTGTTCCAACTGCGGAGCTGCCAAACCTGTAGAAAACGTTCAGCCTAAGCTACAAATGCGATGCAGTGAATGCAATGAGATCGTGGATCTTTCCAACGGCATCCCTAAATTCTGTCCAAACTGTGGTAAACCGTTTAAAGGAATCCCCGTTGATTAATTTATTTAGAAAGGTGTGCAGCTGATGGATGTTCTTACACATAAATGTCCTAATTGCGGCGGTCCGTTGACTTTTGATCCCAAAGACCAAAAATTTCATTGCGAATACTGCCTGAATATCTATACAGAAGAAGAAGTCAGCCAATATGAGCAAAAGCAAAAAGAAGCGCGTATGGCTGGCGAAGAAAGCAAAGAAGAACCTTCACCTACCGAAGATTTTACTTTTACAGCCCAAGAACAGCTTGCCGATATGAATGAAGCCGAGCGCAAAGCGGTTGACGAGGCAGGCGGTTTTTCAGATACAGCGGACGAATCTGCAGATAATACCGCAGCGATAGATCTTTTTCTTTGTCCCAACTGTGGTGCAGAGATCGTGACTGATGCGACAACTGCTGCGACTTATTGTTACTACTGCCATAATCCCGTCGTACTATCGGGACGTTTAAGCGGAGAATTCTTGCCAAATAAAGTACTTCCTTTTGCTGTCGAGAAAGAAGAAGCAATCAACAGATTTCTCGCTTGGACCAAGAAAAAATGGTTTGTTCCCAAAGCTTTTTTCAATAAGGATCAAATCGATAAGTTGACAGGTGTGTATTTCCCTTATTGGGCTACAGATGCTGAAGTAGATGGTGCCATGCAGGCGAATGGTACAGTTATCCGCATATGGCGGATAGGTGACATCGAATACACAGAAACGAAGCAATTTGCTGTTTCAAGAGCAGGCAAGCTTTCTTTTAAAGAACTAGTAAAAAATGCCTTATCAAAAAATACGCAACAAAAGATGGTCGAAGGCGTGCAACCTTTCCCGTTAGATAAAGCAATTGATTTTAAAAGCCAGTATTTAGCCGGGTTCCAAGCAGAAAAAAGAGATATCGAATATGAGGCAATCAAATCACAGATTCAATCTGAATTAAAAGACTATTCAGAGAAGCTGTTAAAAGATACCGCAAATGGATATACAACATTGACCGGTGTGCGAACTTCTGCTTCAATCACAAACGAAGTAAATAATTACGTATTACTGCCGGTATGGCTTGTTACTTATCGAAGCAATGACTCAAGTAAAAAAGTCTACTACTACGCAATGAATGGACAAACAGGAAAGGTCAGCGGTGTCCTGCCGATCAGCCAGAAAAAATTGGGACTGACCGCTCTTGGGATTTTCGCTGGGCTAGCGATCCTCTTTCTGATCGGAGGTTACTTGATATGATGAAAAAATTTTTTTTATTCTTTCTTTTGCTAGTAAGTGTTGGCTGGCCGGTGGCTACTCATGCAGATACAGCTACGGTAAATGATGAGGCTGGGTTATTCACAACAGATCAAATCCAATCTTTGGAACAACAGGCAGAAAAGCTGAATGAAAAAATCAAAGGACGAGTCTTGATCGTAACGACTACATCTAATTCAGAAGAACCAAGAGACTTTGCTGATAATTACTTAAGAGACGCAGTCGGAAATGATCAAAATGGCTCAGTATTGCTATTAGATATGGGACAGCGTGAAATCTACATTTCGACTTCTGGTAATATGATCGATTATTTGACTGATAGCAGAATCGATTCGATCTTAGATGATGTTTATGATCAGATGACAAATGCTGCCTATTACAATGCTGCAAAAGCTTACCTGTCTAAATCAGCAACATATGTGGAAGACGGAGTTCCAGGAGGACATTATCGTGTAGACGAAGAAACTGGCAAAATTACACGCTATAAGGTTTTGACGACAGTAGAAATCATCATTGCTGTTGTTTTGGCTCTTATCCTTAGTCTTGTCTTTTATTTTGTGACTGTTTCGCGTTATCAATTGAAATCAGGCATCTACAAATATCCATTCCGAGAAAAATCCAGTATCAAATTAACTGAAAAAACCGATCGTCTGACAAATTCTTTTGTCACGACAAGAAGAATCCCCAAAAGCCCACCTCCTGGAAGCGGCGGTGGCGGAAGTACTACCCATTCTAGCGGTGGCGGGACTTTTGGCGGTGGCGGCAGAAGTTTCTAAAAATTGCTAAATGAATGTTCGCAAAAAAAGGGCTGTGACAAAAATCGTGTCACAGCCCCTTTTGTTGCAAATAAACGGCGTTCAAAAGCTTACATCTACGGTGATAAGTCCAGCCAAGTTAAAAACATAAGAGACTGTTTTTACTTGGCTCTTCTTATTACTTGATGCAGAACAGCTTTTTCACAACCTCTTCCTTAAACGGTGTTCTCCTACCAACTCCTCGGTCACAAGTCACAATATTCATCAAACATGAAAAGCTGTTTTTTGAAATTGTTCCTTGTGACTCAGAGTTAAACGGCAGGCTCACAACCTCTTGGTAAACGGTGTTCAATCAGCTGACCCTCGGTATTAGCTCAAAAAACGGCAAAATATGAGGAACTATTTTTCCGTTTGTTTCTCTAATACTCAGGTCAAAACGCTGATTTCACAACCTCTTTGTTCATCAAAAGATAATATTGTCTTCTAACAAGTCCATATTCAAAATAACGATATGATGGTCTTTAACGGTGATAATACCATCTTTTTTCAGTTGTTTTAAAATTCTGTTTACACTGCTAGCAGTTGAGATGCCACAAAATTTGGCGATTTCTTCATTCGTGATCGAAAAATCGATCAGCATCCCTTCTTCTGTCCGCACACCGAATAAATCATATAATTCGTAAAGTTGCGTACAAACAGCTCCCAGCTTTCCGTTTAATAGCATTTGCTGCATTTTTTTCATCGAATAAAGCAGACGATAGCGGTAATACTCTTTTACATAGTGTTGTAGCTTTGGGTCTTGGTTGATATTTTGCCAAAAGCGCACACGATTGATTCGATAAAACTCTGCATATTCTGATTCAACTCGAATATTATACGGCGAATCGATGAATTGTGAATATTCGTCTTTTAAAAGAGAGACGATTTCAAGATCTTTGATATAGCGAAGGTTAAATTCTCTCCCATCATTTGAAATAACACTTGCTTTTACCGTTCCCTCTTTCAAGATATACGTATGGGAATCTTCCATCCCTTCGAATGTCAAATATTTATGATATCCTTTGCGTATAATCGGAAAATCATTTTTATCCAAATATTCCTTTAAGACTCTACTATCCAATGATGCTCCCCCATCCAAACTTTCATCTAAAAAGATCATACAGTACTTTAAAACTTTTTAAAGTCCAAAGGTATTTTACTAATGATATTAACATTTGTTAAGTACCTTTTTCCATCACTTATGCGATTTTTTTCCTTTTTTTTATTCGTTATACTGCAGAAGTAAAATTTTTTAAGAATAGAGGGAAAAAACATGAATTACTGGATGAACACAATCATTAATCGATTAGAAACAGCATATCAAACAAGATTTGATATGAAAGCTTCTTTAGTCTTTTTAAATGATGCGTATCAAAACTCGATCGAATTGATCAAAGCAGTGGATGAGAATCCAACAAACGAATGCGAAGAATTTTTAAATCTGTTTATGTCTACAAGAGATTTATTTATTCGCCAACTTGTTGATCGCTATCCATCCAATTATCACGATGTAGAAGTTCAAATACAAAAATTAAAAGCATATTCAGCTTAAGGGGAATGTATAACATACATGGAAAAGAAATTATTTAATAAATATTTTATTGGAATCACATTGATCAATTTTATTGTCTACCTGATTTATTATCTGTTGATGGTCATCATGGCAGTCATTGCGCAAGACACCTTACACGCCAGCTTGAGCCAAGCAGGTTTTGCTTCTGGGATCTATATCATCGGAACATTGCTGGCACGCTTATTCATGGGGAAACAGTTAGAACTATTTGGTCGGAAGTTTACCTTAAGAGGCGGCGCGATCTTCTATCTCCTTTCAACATTAGCATATCTTTATACGCCAACTATCGGGGCATTGTATTTAGTTCGATTCTTGAATGGATTCGGCTACGGTACAGTTTCTACAGCTACAAATGCTATCGTTACTGCATATATCCCTGCATCTAAAAAAGGGGAAGGCATCAATTATTATGGATTAAGTACTAGTTTAGCTGCCGCTGTTGGGCCATTTTTAGGAATGATTTTGCTGAATATGACTGATTTTCGTTTCATTATCTGGTTTTCAATTGTACTGGTCTTCTTTGTTACGATTGCCTGCCTTGTCTTTCCTGTAAAAAATATTCCATTATCTGAAGAACAAAAAATATCTCTTCGCTCATGGAATATCAATAGTTTTATTGAAAAGAAAGCACTTTTCATTACAGGAATTGCCTTTTTGATGGGTCTTTCTTATTCAAGTGTTTTATCATTTTTATCTTCTTATACAAAAGTAATCCACTTAGTTGCTGCTGGGTCATTTTTCTTCGTCGTATATGCTTTGGTCATCACATTTACACGTCCATTGACTGGAAGGATTTTCGATGTCAAAGGAGAACAATACGTGATGTATCCTAGCTATTTATTCTTAACAGCAGGATTATTTTTACTGAGTGTAACGACGAATAGTGTGACATTGCTTATCTCTGGAGCATTAGTCGGCCTAGGTTATGGTACGTTTATGTCAAATGGACAGGCTGTTTGTTTAAAAATCGTCCGCGAACATCGAATCAGTATTGCTTTATCTACCTACTTTATTGGTTTAGACCTAGGCTTAGGCGTTGGTCCTTATTTGATGGGGATGCTAAAATCTCTTACTTCATTTAGAGGATTGTATGTGATTGCCGGAGTCATTCCATTGATATGTACAGCACTCTATCTTGTTAATGGCCGAAAACATAGTCATGAAGCAGAGGGCGAATTGATTGAATCATTGAAAAATGAAATTTGATCTTGATGAATAGATAAAAAAAACCGTTCAGATCTGAAAATAATCTGAGCGGTTTTTTGAGTAAAAATAGTTTATGATTATTCTTAATTAAACATCTATTTATTTTTAAAGCTTTCATTTATCGATAAGAATAGTTTAACTGTTGATTTATTCCATTTTCCGTTCATCTGGTACGATGCCTTGACTTAGCAACCACTTGTGGAAGAACCATTCTGCCACACCGATCAATAGAGCAGGAATCAATACTTTCATCCAAATATCGACTGTATCATTCATAAAATATAGATAGAGCCACAAGATAACTGCAGCTGAACCAGCATCTGCGATCGTCGCTGCGATGTTCCCTACTTTACGTAAGATCAACAGATCCCCTAGCACATAGATCATGACTACAATAATTACCCCAACAATCGTTGAATCCATAAAGCTAACACCGTATAAACCTGTCAGCACGACCCACAGAATCGCCCAGATCATGATTGCCTTCACTACCAACGCCTTCACATGTTTCATTTTCTGCACTCCTTTCTCCTGGATAAAAAAGTAAGATTATCTAACAAGATAACCTTTTCATTATTACACCATCGGCTGAGAGAAGCGAGCAAAGATAAGGTCCTATCTAAAAATGAGGAAGCCACTTAGAACATTCACGTAATAATTTATCCGTACAGACATTCGATATGGTGTTCCTTTACTTTCGCATACTGTTCTTTTGTCAGTTCTTTACTTGTCACCAGATAATCGATTTCATGAAAAGCAATGGCTTGATGCATGAATTTATGTGCAATTTTTTGCTGTGTAACTAAAACGGCAAGCCGGTCTGATTGTTTTCTAAAAGCTTTTTTGACCATTGCCTCTCCTTCATGAGTTTCTGTTACTCCTTGGCTGAAATCTAGCCCGCGACAACTCATTATCGCTAAATCCGCATAATATGACAATGCATCGTTATAGGCTTTTGAACCGTTGATTGTTGCTCGTTTCGGAACAATTGCCCCTCCCAATACAGATACTTTTGCCGTTGTATATTCACTCAACATAGCAGCTGTGACGATGCCATTCGTAATGATCTGCAAACCATCAAATCTTGCTAGGTTTCTGACTAAGTGTAAAGAGGTTGTACTGGAATCCAAGAATAAGACCATATCATCTCGAATCAAAGAAGAAGCTGTATCTGCAATCTTACGTTTTTCTGTTTCTTCTTCTAATTTGGTGATCTTCATCAGGTAAGGCACGTCAATTTTTCGATTGTCAATAAGCATGGCGCCACCGCGAACTCTACGGATCAATCCACTTTTTTCCAGAAAAACAAGGTCACGTTTAATCGTGGCTTCGCTATAATTTACTAACTCGATCAAATCGGTGACTCTTGCAAATTGGTTGTTTTTTAGATAATTCACAATCTCCTGCTGTCTATTCTCCACTTCATTCAACATAAAATCACCCCATTTACTTTATATAGTAACAGGAAAAAAGAGGTTGTGACAGAAGTGATTGGCTTCGAGAAATAAGAAGAAATTTTTCGAAAAAACTACTTCTGAACATCGTGTGTGGTCAAGAGGGTATGACAAGACTATTGTCATACCCTCTTGACCACACATTTTTATTTTTAGTATAAACTAGCCTTGCCTACTGTGTTCAAAATTTCCATTTTATGTTTGACTACTTCTTGTACCTTTTTATTAGCTGCTGGATAAATTGCATTCGGCTCGTACATCGATGGATTTTCACTCAATATTTCTCTCAAAGCATTGAAAAAGACGCTTTTAAGATCTGAGCTCAAATTCACTTTGGCAACTCCGTATTTTACTGCTTCGCTGACTTCTGCGTCCGGATTACCTGAACCGCCATGTAAAACAAATGGAAGATCGATTTGTTGGTTCAATTCTTTCAGTAAGTCGATATTTAATTTTGGAGTTCTGTTTTTCGGATACAAGCCATGCGCTGTTCCAATTGCTACAGCAAGTGTATCGATTCCTGTTTCTTTCACAAAAATCTTCGCTTGATCAGGATCTGTATAAATGATTGTTTCAGCACCTCCTTCAGCAGAACCATTATTCCCAATCGTTCCAAGCTCAGCCTCCACTGAGACATTTACCGCATGAGCTAACGCAACCACTTTTTTCGTAATCTGTACATTGTCGTCGAATGATTTCAAAGACGCATCGATCATCACGGAAGAATAGCCGTTTCGAATCGCCCGTAAGACATCTTCTATCGTACCGCCATGATCCAAGTGGATAACGATCGGCAGTTTACTTGTATAAGCATAGGCTCTTACTGCCGCAACAAACTCATCACTTAAATAGGCGATTTCATCAGGATGAATTTCTAAGATTACTGGTGCTTCTAATCTCTCTGCTTCTTCGATGATTGCTTTCATCATATCATAGCTGCAAATATTGAAGGCTGGTACTGCAAATTGATTCTCTTTAGCCACTTTCAATAACTCTTTCATTGTATATAACATTACGCTTCCACCTCATTTGTTAGATTTTCATTTTTCGTCCACTTGTCTTGTTTTTTCTCTTTCACTGTTTTTTTCAATAGTCCAAGCATAAAGGCTGTAGTGACTGTACCTGATGCAATTGCCAAGACATACATAGGTAAATTGTTCATAACATTTGGAATTAGCATCACCCAAATCCCTCCATGAGGTGCCATTGAAGTAACTCCTACTGCCATGGAAATCCCTGCAGCGACTGCTGAACCTGTCATCAAACTAGGTATCACGCGGATCGGGTCAGATACCGCAAACGGTATAGCACCTTCTGTAATATACGAAGCGCCTAAAATCCAGCATGATTGACCTGAAGTCCGTTCTTCTTTGGTAAATTTATGTTTGAATAATAAAGTGGCTAAAGCAATACCTAGGGGAGGTGTCATTCCTGCAGCCATACAAGCAGCAATCGGTGCATTTACTCCAGCTGACATCAAACCGATCGAGAAAGTCGAAATCGATTTATTGATCGGCCCACCCATATCAGCTGCCATCATGATCCCGATAAGTAATCCGAACAATAGCCCGGATGTATTTCCCAAGCTATTCAGCCAATTTGTCAAAGCATCCAACACCCATGTGATCGGTTGTTCAATCACAAATACCATCAAAAGCCCAATAATTAAGATCGATAAAAGGGGGACGACAATCAGCTGATAAATAGCAGAAAATTCTTTTTTTACGCTAATTTTATTTGCCAGAAAATCACAGATATACCCTGCTAGCACGCCACCAATCATTCCGCCAAGAAAACCTGAACCACCTGTAGAGGCCAGTAATCCGGCAACAATTCCTGGGGCAAAACCTGCTTTTCCAGCAATCGATGTAGCAATCCCCGCGCCTAACGCAGGAACCATCATGGCAAACGCTGTATCTCCTCCGATCCTTGAAAATGCAGCTGCTAACACATTATAGTCTGCTGAGTTGGGATCAGCCGCTGTAATCCCAAAGGCAAAACTCAGTGCGATGATGATTCCGCCTGCGATCACAAATGGAAGCATGTAATTCACACCATTCATGAAATGATTATAGATTGTCGGCTTTTTCTCATTTGCAGCTGGTTCTTTTTCATTAGACACAACGAATACGCCAATATCTCTCAATGCTTCGTCTATTACTACTTGCGGTTCTTTGATTGCTCGGCTTGTAGAGACACGCTTTACTTTTTTCCCGGCAAATCGGTCCAATTCGATTTCTTTATCTACTGCAAGAATGATTGCATCTGCCTCTTTGATTTCTTGTTCAGATAACTGATTTTCTGTTTTTACACCTTGTGTTTCGAATTTTGCTTGATGGTTTAGATTTCTTGCTGTTACTTCTAATTTTTCTGCCGACATATAAGTATGAGCAATTCCAGTCGGGCAAGCAGTTACACCAACGATTTTCATGATTATTTTCCTCCTTTTTCTTCACTATCGATACTCGGACAAAGACTCTACTATTTTCATTCTTGACTAATCTGTCTGATGATATCTGCTGGCGTAGTGGCTTCTTTTATTCCCTTTCTAAAATCTGCATTCATCAATCGTCTGGAGAGTGTGCTGAGAATCTCTAGATGCATATCTGCTGATTTTTCAGGAACTACGATGGCAAAAATATATTCAATTGGCATTTCATCTATCCCGCTATAGTCCGTTAATTTGGCTGTATGAAAAAAACACAGTGCTGGTTTTGTCACATATTTGCTTTTTGCATGGGGAATCCCAAATCCATCTTCTATTCCTGTGGAGATCTCCTCCTCTCGTTTGAATAGTGCCTTAACGACTTTTTGAACATTTCTTACCTTATTTGTTTTTTTCAACACATCCCCTATTCGCTCAAATAATGATCCTTTTGAATCTATCGATGGATCGAAAACAATCAGTTCTTCTGCGATCAATTGATCAAACCTCATAAAAAACCTCTCCCCCACAAAAAATGTTAACGTTTTCTTGGAACTGAGGTCAGTATAGCATCGCTAGCTGTACCGTTCAATATTATGAATGAACAGAGGAAAAAGACCCATCATCCGCGTGTATAAGTCATTAAAATGAACGATCTAGCTCACAAACAATCGCAAGTCTATAACAAAACAAAAAGCCTTCCTTGAAAGGAAAGCTTAGCTTCTAATTTTAGGTAAATGGTTTTTTACTTCGAAATAACCCCTCTTCATTTCGTTAATATAAGGTGTTTTTATCAAGTGGATAATTAAAACTATATACTAGTTTTTCATTGTTTTGTGCATTATGATCCTACGACTTTTTCAGCATCAAACGAAGTTTTAAATTGGCAAAAAACATAAAAAAACAGACTATCCCTATCAGATAGTCTGCTAAACGTTGAGTTATCAGCGTTTTTATTATTCCGCAGCGTTTGCGTCTTTGAGACCGTATTTTTTGTTGAAACGGTCCACACGTCCGTCTGCTTGTGTGAATTTTTGACGTCCAGTGTAGAATGGATGTGAGTCAGAAGTTACTTCGACACGGATGACTGGGTATGTATTACCGTCTTCCCATTCAACTGTTTCTTGTGAAGTTTTTGTTGAACCTGACAAGAATTTGAAACCAGTTGTTGAATCCATGAATACTACTGGGTGGTAATCTGGATGGATGTTTTCTTTCATGATTTTTTCGCTCCTTTGCCCTGCTCCATTTGCTGAACCAGAGTTGATTTGTCGATTTACAACATTAACATCTTAACATGTTTCAGTCAAGGTTGCAATTATCTTTTCAGATTTCTGGTCGGATTTTTTTTACCAAAGGAGACATCTTGAAATTCTTTGAAAAATTGCTGATTGTTTTTTGTTTTACGCAAAAAGCGGATCAGTTGTTCCGTATATTCTAATGAATCTCCAGTCATATTTTTTCGAAGTTTCCAAATTTCTTCTAATTCTTCACTTGGCATCAATAATTCTTCTTTTCGGGTACCTGATTTTTTGATATCGATGGCTGGGAAGATCCGACGTTCAGATAATTCACGTGAAAGTTGTAATTCTAGATTTCCAGTTCCTTTGAATTCTTCATAGATCACGTCATCCATACGGCTTCCTGTATCGACTAAAGCGGTCGCTAAAATCGTCAAACTGCCACCTTCTTCGATGTTTCTTGCTGCCCCGAAAAATTTCTTAGGTTTATACAATGCGGCTGGGTCAATCCCGCCACTCAATGTACGTCCGCTTGGTGGAACGACTAAGTTATAGGCCCGAGCAAGTCTAGTAATACTATCCATCAAGATAACGACATCTCGTTTATCTTCGACTAAACGCATTGCGCGTTCCAATACTAATTCAGAAACTCGAGTATGGTTTTGCGGCTGCAGATCAAATGTAGAAGATACCACGTCGCCTTTCACGCTTCGTTCTAGATCCGTTACTTCTTCCGGTCGTTCATCAATCAGTAGAACGATTAATTCTACTTCCGGATAGTTTTCGGTGATACCATTTGCGATTTCTTTTAATACAGAAGTTTTCCCTGCTTTTGGCGGTGCGACGATCAATCCACGCTGACCAAAACCGATTGGAGAAAAGATATCGATCATTCGGGTAGATAGTCTTTGCGGTGTTGTTTCCAGTTGAAGCTGTCTTTGCGGATAAAGAGGTGTTAAGGCTGGAAAATGCGGACGTTCTTTTGCTTCTTCCGGATCTTTTCCATTAACGCTTTCCACGTGCATCAAACCATAATAACGTTCCGATTCTTTAGGTGGACGGGCTTTTCCTGCCACTTTGTCCCCATTTCTCAAACTGAATCGTCTGATTTGTGAGGCAGAAATATAGATATCTTCTGCACTTGGTCCATAATTGATTGGCCGTAAAAAACCGTAACCATCTTGACCAACGATATCCAATATTCCTTCCATATAATAAAATCCTTGTTTCTCTGCTTGTGCACGAATCACAGCTAGAGATAATTCCTTTTTATTCATCTTACTGTAATAAGGAATTTTAAATTCTTTGGCATAACTATAAACTTCTTTTAACGTTTTGTTCTCTAGTTCTGCCATTGTCAAATAATCGCTCATTCAGCTCCCACTTCCTCTATCATTTCAATTGATGCCCCTAAGGCTGTTAGTTTCTCGATAATATGATCATAACCGCGTAAGATATAATCTACATTGTAAATCGTCGTTGTCCCTTCTGCCAATAGTCCAGCAATCACTAAACAAGCACCTGCCCGAAGATCAGAAGCCACGACTTCTGTGCCGTGAAGTTTATTTGGACCATTCACGATGATCATATTTCCTTCCACGGTAATATCAGCGCCCATTCGTGCTAGTTCCGGCACATGGTTCACACGTTTCGCATAGATCGTATCGATGATTTCTGAAGTGCCTGTAGTCATCAATAGTAACGCAGTAAGTGGCTGCTGCAGATCTGTGGCAAATCCTGGATAAGGATAGGTCATGATGTTTGCGGGTTTTAATTCTTTCGAGGGGTAAACTTCGATTTCATCTTCGCTGATTTTCATATGGACACCAATTTCCTGCAATTTTGCTATAAAGCTTTCCAAATGTTCAAAGATCACATTTTTCACTTTGATACCATTTCCTACTGCAGCTGCTAATGCTAGATAGGTTCCTGCTTCGATGCGGTCAGGAATCATGAAATGCCGACAGCCATGTAATGTTTCGACTCCTTCGATACGGATCACATCTGTACCCGCTCCTCGAACTTTTGCCCCCATATTATTCAGTAAAGTTGCCACATCTATGATTTCCGGTTCTCGTGCAGCGTTTTCAATTACTGTCTGTCCTTTTGCTTTTACAGCAGCTAACATCACATTGATCGTTGCTCCGACTGAAACCACGTCCATGAAAATCCGATTGCCACGCAATCCTTTATTTTCTGTCCGTAAATACATGGCACCATGTTCATTTGTCACTTCAGCACCTAGAGCTTCAAATCCTTTGACGTGTAGGTCAATCGGTCTAGGGCCTAAATAACAGCCACCTGGCAGGCCTACTACCGCTTCGCCAAATTTACCAAGCAGTGTTCCCATAAAATAATAAGAAGCACGCAAACTATTGATTTTTCCGTGCGGCATCGGAATCGATACGACTTCTCGAGGATCGATTTCTAGTATGTTGTTGGAAAAATGGACAGTTGCGCCCATGATCTCTAAAATTTCAATTAATGAATGAACATCTTGTATGTCCGGCACACCTTCCAAGATCACTGGGGAATCAGCTAAGATTGCAGCTGGAATCAATGCGACTGCACTATTTTTTGCACCGCTGATCGTTACTTCACCAGCTAAAGGTCGGTTTCCTTTGATTACGATTTTTTTCATCTGTTTCCACCTTGTTTATTAATCTTTTTTCATGGATATGCTTGTATTTTATCATAGATAAAAAAAAGAAACGAGCATGGTCTGCCGTTTTAAGTAAAAAAGAATGGAGAGCGACTTCAAAAGTCGTTCTCCATTCCTATATATCGTATCTGTTATGTGGATGCTTACGCTTTGTTAGCTGAACCGAACCAGTCGATATGAGATTTAGCATCTTCAACGATTGCTGCTTTACCTGGAGCTAATAATTTACGAGGGTCGAATCCTTTACCTTCTTTATCTTTACCAGCTTCGATATATTTACGAGTAGCTGCAGCAAATGATAATTGGAATTCAGTGTTAACATTTACTTTTGAGATACCCATTGAGATAGCTTTTTCGATTTGATCTTGAGGAATACCTGATCCGCCATGTAATACTAAAGGCATGTCTGGACCTACAGCATCAGCAATTGCTTGTAAGTGGTCAAAAGCTAATCCTTTCCAGTTTTCTGGATATTGACCATGGATGTTACCGATACCGCAAGCTAAGTAGTCGATACCTGTAGCAACCATTTGTTTGCATTCTTCAATATCAGCTAATTCGCCGTTACCGATGATTCCGTCTTCTTCTCCGCCGATTGAACCAACTTCACATTCAACTGAGATACCTTTTGCATGTGCTTTTTCAACAACGTCTTTAGCTAATTTCAAGTTTTCTTCAAATGGTAGATGTGAACCATCGAACATTACTGAAGTATAGCCTAATTCGATACATTCCAAAGCAGCTTCGTAGTCACCATGGTCTAAGTGGATAGCAACTGGAACAGTGATGTTCATTGCTTCAACTAAATCAGTGATTAAATCTTTACAGATTTTGTAACCACCCATGTATTTAGCTGCACCCATTGATGTTTGGATAAGTACTGGTGCTTGTTTTGCTTCAGCCGCTTCAAGTATTGCTTGAGTCCATTCCAAGTTGTTTGTGTTGAATCCGCCGACAGCGTAACCGCCTTTACGAGCAGCTTTTAAAAATTCAGCTCCTGATACTACTGGCATAATAAAATTCCTCCTAAGTTTTGTAAAACTAAATTTGTTAAGACAATTCTTAACCAACGACCCTATTTTACCAAACATTTCGGTAGTTTTCTACTAAAATCAATGAAAATGAAAATTTTCAAGAAGTTTTTTGCAAAAAATAAAATATCCAATAGCGCTTTAATCGAAAAAAGTCTTTTGATTTCTATCTTTTTTCCTACAAATAATAACAAATCAGAAAAAGAGAAAAGTGACAAGAAAATTGCTTATCCCCTTCTCTTGCTACTTTTCTCTTTCTATCAAGTTCAAAAATTATTTTGTTTCGTGATCTGCTAATGATGCTCCGACAAATGCTTTGATTAATTTTTGCGGGCGATTTGGACGAGAAATCAATTCTGGGTGGAATTGGCATCCCACAAAGAATTTTTTCTCTGGCAGCTCTACGATTTCTACTAAACGGTTATCTGGTGAGACACCTGAAAAGACTAGCCCTTGTTCTTCAAACAATTGACGATATTTGTTATTGAACTCATAGCGGTGACGGTGACGTTCTTGCACAACATCGGCTCCATCATATGCTTCAGCCGTCTTCGTTCCTTTTTTGATTTTACATGGGTATAATCCAAGGCGTAAAGTTCCACCCAAATTCTCGATGTTTTCCTGATCAGCCATTAAATCAATAATATTGTTTGCTGTATCTGGATTCGTTTCAGCTGATGACGCATCTTCTAATCCAACGACGTTACGTGCAAATTCGACACAAGCCATCTGCATACCAAGACAAATACCTAAAAACGGAACGTCATTTTCGCGAGCATAACGAATCGCTTCGATTTTCCCTTCTACTCCGCGATCACCAAATCCACCAGGAACCAAGATTCCATCTGCGTCTTTCAAACGTTCTTCTACATTTTCTCTCGTTAATTCTTGTGCTTTGATCCAATCGATCTCGATGTCTGAATTATAGGCGAAACCAGAATGTTTCAATGCTTCAACTACTGAGATATATGCATCTGGTAACTCGACATATTTACCGACAAGCGCAATCCGTACTTTTTTCTTCAAGTTCAAGACACGTTCTTCTAATTCTTTCCATTCTGTCATGTCTGCTTCTGGTGTATCTAGTTTTAAATGGTCGCAAACAATTTGATCCATTCCTTGTGCTTGTAAAACTAATGGGATGGAGTAAAGTGTATCTACATCTGGCGACTCGATAACTGCTTCTGGTTCGACATCACAAAATTGTGCCAATTTGTTTTTCACGCTTTGAGAAACAGGTTGCTCTGTACGTACCACCAAAATATTCGGTTGGATACCTAAACCACGTAGCTCTTTTACACTGTGCTGCGTTGGTTTAGTTTTCATTTCTCCAGCAGCTTTCAAGTAAGGAATCAATGTTGTATGGATATACATAACATTATCTGTACCGACATCTGCTTTCATTTGACGAAGTGCTTCAAGGAATGGCAAAGATTCTATATCCCCTACTGTTCCCCCTACTTCTGTAATGATCACATCTGAATCAGTCATTTTAGCTGCTCGCATGATTTTTTCTTTGATCTCATTTGTAATATGAGGAATAACTTGAACAGTTGCTCCCAAGTATTCGCCCTTACGTTCTTTACGCAAAACTTCAGAATAGATTTTTCCTGTCGTCACGTTGGAGTATTTGTTCAAATTGATGTCAATAAAACGTTCGTAGTGGCCCAGATCCAAATCTGTTTCAGCACCATCATCTGTTACGAATACTTCTCCGTGCTGATATGGGCTCATCGTCCCCGGATCCACGTTGATGTATGGATCAAATTTTTGGATAGTTACTTTTAAGCCGCGGTTTTTCAATAAGCGTCCTAAAGAAGCTGCAACAATCCCTTTTCCGATTGATGAAACGACACCGCCGGTCACAAAAATATATTTTGTCATAAGTTCAAAAACTCCTTTTTAATTTATGTGCAGGAAAAGTCTCAGACAATAAACAAAGCTCCCTATTCTTCAATAAGAATAGGGAGCCGAAATTTCTGTAAACTTCTGACCCTCTAAAAGGGTGCCCAAGGTGTATAATACAAGCTGACTAAGGGAAAGTCAAGTACTCAAATGAATACTATCCGCTTACAATTTTTTCTTTTTCGATATCCTTTGAGAAATTATTTCTTAAGTCCTTTATGAGTGCAAAAAAAATTTAACCCACATAATAAGCTTGATATAAACATAGCTAACGTTAAACCTAAGCAAATCAGAAAATCGTTACTGAAAAATTTTAAGTGAAATAATAGATAAAAAAATAAAACAAACATTATGATAGATAATATCCCACCTAACAAAGAACTACTTTTTCCTACTTGCAGCAACAGTTTATATAGCTTATCGTAGAAACAATCTTTTTCTTTCACCCTTATTTACCTCCTTTACGTAAAAAACGTAGTCCACAGTTCTCGGATTTTTGGCATATCTTTTCTATTAAATAATATCAAAAACAAAACAATTCCACTAATTTTTTCAAAGATGACCTTTTTTTCAACAAAAGTGCCTTGTAGGGATTCATTGAAGGTAACGAATCACATAAGTAAAAAATAAGGAGATGCGACAAAAGTCGTGCCTCCTTATTTCTAAATAAACGGTGTTCTCCTGCCAACTCCTCGGTCACAAGTCACAATATCCATCAAACATGAGAAGCTGTTTTTGAAATTATTTCTTGTGATTCGGAGTTAAATGGTAGGCTCACAACCTCTGGATAAACGGTATTCAAAAGCCAGTTTCTCGGTATTAAGCCAAATTTATGCAAAAATGTAGAAAGCCATTTTCACAAAATTTTTCTTAATACTCGAAACTAAACGTCTTTTTCAAAACCTCTTGGTAAACGGTGTTCAAAAGCTTGCATCTGCGGTAATAAGTTCAGCCAATTCAAAAACAAGAAAAGCTGTTTTTGCTTGGCTATTCTTATTACTTGTTGCAGGGCAGCTTTTTCACAACCTCTCCACTAAACGGTGTTCAATCAGCTGACCCTCGGTATTAGCTCAAAAAACGGCAAAATATGAGGAACTATTTTTCCGTTAGTTTCTCTAATACTCAGGTCAAAACGCTGATTTCACAGCCTCTAATTCACGGTATTCCTGTTTTAATAAAGTTCTAGATATTGTTCTCTTTCCCACTCGGAAACAGTTTGTCTGAATGCCGCCCATTCGAGACGTTTTGCTTCAACAAAATTTGAGAAGATATGTTGTCCTAATGCGTCAATCATTACATTATCCTTACGCAATTCTTTGATAGCATTATGGATAGTTGAAGGTAAGTCCTGGATATGTGCAGCTTCTCTTTCTTCCTCATCCATTACATAAATGTTACGGTCAACAGCTGCTGGCGGTGTGATCTGATTACGGATACCGTCTAGTCCTGCTTGCAACAATACTGCCATTGCCAAGTATGGGTTTGCAGATGGATCAACTGACCGCAATTCCAAACGTGTGGATAAACCGCGAGATTCTGGTACACGTACTAATGGCGAACGATTACGGCCACTCCATGCGACATAAACAGGCGCTTCATAACCTGGAACGAGACGTTTATAAGAATTGACTGTTGGATTGCAAACGGCTGTGTAGGCACGAGCATGTTTCAGCAAACCACCTAAGAAATGATAAGCTGTTTCACTTAGTTCCAATTCACCGTCTTTATCATAGAAAACATTTCCTTCATCATTGAACAAAGACATATTGCAATGCATACCAGAACCATTGATCCCAAATAACGGTTTCGGCATGAAAGTCGCGTGAAGTCCATGCTTGCGTGCAATCGTTTTGACAACGAGCTTGAAGGTTTGGATATTATCACAAGCATCTACCACATCTGCATATTTAAAGTCAATTTCATGCTGTCCTGGCGCTACTTCATGATGTGAAGCTTCCACTTCAAAGCCTAGACTTTCTAATTCCAACACGATGTCACGGCGGCAATTTTCACCTAAATCTGTTGGTGCAAAATCAAAATAACCACCTTTATCATTCAAGGTCGTTGTGATCCCACCGTCTTCGTCTAATTTAAATAAGAAGAATTCTGGTTCAGGTCCTAAATTGAAAGAGGTAAAACCAAGGTCGCGCATATCTTTCAATGCTCGTTTCAAATTCCCGCGAGGATCGCCGGCAAATGGTGTCCCATCCGGATTATAGATATCACAAATTAAACGAGCAACTTTTCCATGAGCACTTTCCCACGGGAAGATCATCCAAGTGGAGAGATCTGGATACAAATACATATCGCTTTCTTCAATTCGAACAAATCCTTCAATCGAAGAACCGTCAAACATCATTTTATTTTCTAATACTTTGTCGATCTGGCTCACTGGAACTTCTACATTTTTGATCGTACCTAAGATGTCTGTGAACATCAATCGTAAAAATCGTACGTTTTCTTCCTCAATGATTCGTTTGATTTCTTCACCTGTTATCTGTTTCTTTACCATGGTATCCCTCTTCCTTTTTTAATTTATTCAGTCAAAGAATTGTCTTTGCAATCCTTGCGACTGATAATGACCTGTTTTGCTTAACCCACCTTGCGCCAAAATCTCATCACGAAAAATTTGTCGAACGTCATGATCTGTCAACGGCTTCTTGTTTTTTGCTTCTTGTTTTTTCGCCTGTGCCATTTCGTATACACGTTTGATCCCAGCCATATTCAATCCCTCTGAAAGATAGTCTTTAATCTCAAGCAACATATCAATATCATTCAGCGAATACATACGTCGGTTTCCTTCGCTTCGTTCCGGATGAACTAAATCTTGTTCTTCATAATAGCGAATTTGCCGAGCAGACAAATCAGTCAGCTTCATAACTGTACCAATTGGAAATACGGACATAGATCGGCGCAATTCCTTTTCTCCCATCAGACGTCCCCTTTCGTTTTATAAGTTGGCTAAAGTGTACCAATTAAAAAAAATATTGTCAACTGCATATGTTAGGTTTTCTAACATGAGATCTCTATTTTTTATAAAATAACAAAAAAATAAGAACACAAAAAAGGTATCTAGTTGATTTTCGTACCAGATACCTTTTATTTTTTATTATACTGTACTATCCTTTATTAGTGTTTTTATTGTTAAAAAAATAAAATTTTATTGGTTTTTTCTTAACCATTTTGAATTGGTTTTTGCAAACCCTTTAACTTCATATTCGTTTGTTTCTTCCATGTACGCTTCGTCCAAAACCATTGTTTGTCTTCTCAACTCGCTTAATTTCTGTCCTTCGTTGCTTGGCACAGAAAGTGTATAAGGGGTCATTAGTTCCATCAGCTGACGTTTGATTGCTTCGATCAACGCCATCTTACCTTCTTTCGTCTGAGTAGAAATCAATACATTTGGGAATAGCGTAGGCGTGAACATCGCTGGGTCGATCTGGTCTGCCTTATTGTAAACAGTCAGTATCGGCATTTCTTTCATATTCAGTTCATCCATCAATTTTAAGACAGTCTGCTCCTGTAAAATACGATCTGGAGAACTAGCATCGACTACATGTAGCAAAAGATCCATATTTTGACTTTCTTCTAATGTAGAATGGAAAGCATCGATCAGTTGCGTAGGCAGGTCTTGGATGAACCCGACGGTATCCGTTACAGTAATCTCAAATCCTTCAGCAAAACGCCATCTCTTAGTCAATGGATCTAACGTTGCAAACAATTGATCTTTCGAATAAGTATCCGCTTGTGTCAATAGATTCAAGATAGTTGACTTCCCGGCATTCGTGTAGCCAATAAGTCCAATCTGAAAAATCTCGCTATTTTTTCTTTTTTGGCGATTGCGCTCTCGATGAGCTTCTACTTCTTTCAATTCTTTCTTAACAGCAAAAATTTTATTCCGTATATGTCGGCGGTCTGTTTCTAACTTTGTTTCACCTGGCCCTCTTGTTCCGATCCCACCGCCAAGACGAGATAATGTTTTCCCTTGCCCTACTAAACGAGGCAGCAGGTATTCTAACTGAGCAAGTTCAACCTGCAGCTTCCCTTCTTTCGAACGAGCACGCATCGCAAAAATATCTAAGATAAGCTGCACGCGATCAATTACCGGAAGACCAACAGCATCGGTAATCAGTTGGCTCTGTCTCGGAGTTAGCTCATGATTAAAGATGATCAAATCCGCTTCATGCGCATCCGCTTGTTGAACTAATTCTTGTAATTTCCCTTTACCGATAATCGTTTGCCGATCCACTTGTGGTCTCTTTTGTGTAATTGTGAATACGACTTCTCCTGATGCGGTATTCGTCAGCTGAACTAGCTCTTCCATTGACTCTGAAAAGTAACGCTGGTTTGCTTCGGTTTCTACCCCTACGATGATCACTTTTTCTTCCATTTTATTCCGCCTCCAGCCATTTTTTGATTGTTTGCTCAATCTGACTTTTTTGATTTGGCTCACTTATAAGATCAAACCACTGTGCATCCAAACGGTTACGAAACCACGTCAACTGACGTTTCGCGTATCTTCTCGAATGTAGTTTGACTTGTTCTGTTGCTTCTTCCAATGTTTCTTTCCCTTCAAAATAAGGGAAAAATTCTTTATATCCAATACCTTGACTGGCCTGGACTTCTCCAAGCTCATACACCTTACGCGCTTCTGCTACTAAACCTTCTGCTAGCATCAAATCGACTCTTTGATTGATTCGTTCATAAAGAATACTACGCTTCGTATCTAATCCAATCATGAGGTAATCATACAATTGCTTTGGCTCTTCTTTAGGTGCCGTGATACTATGTCCTGTCGTCTCTAAAACTTCCAGAGCTCTTATCACTTTGCGTTGATTGTTCCAGTGGATTTTCTCAGCAGCTGCCGGGTCTTTTTCTTTCAACTGATTCCATAATGCTTGGGAACCAATTGTTTCAGCTAACGTTTCATACTTTTTTCTAATCTCAGGATTCGCTTCTTCTGTCGCTCCTAACTGATAATCATATAGAAGGGATTGGATATAGAGACCCGTACCACCAGCTATGATAGGTAGGTGCCCTCGGTTCGCAATCTCGGTAATCAATTGTCGACCTGAATGCTGAAAATCAGCGGCTGAGTAACGTTGAGTAGGTTCGATCACATCAATCAAATGATGCGGAACATTATTCATCTCTTCTTCTTTGATTTTTGCTGTACCGATATCCAGATTTTTATAGATTTGCAATGAATCACCACTGATGATCTCTCCTCCAAATAGTTGTGCGAGTTCCACACTTAGCGCTGTTTTACCGACTGCTGTCGGACCGACGATCACTAATACTTTTTCCATATTTTACCTACTTTTCGTTGATTGTTTCCACCGAAGAGCTTTCTCCGGAAAATCAGTTATTATTCCATCTATTTTGAGTTCTTGACATTTGGCCATTTCTTCTTCATCGTTAATCGTCCATGCACGAATTGCTTTTGGAAAATCAGCTGCCTGGACTGGATGTTCGAACAACCAAGTATTTTTTGGATGTACTCCTTCTATATAAGGGGTTTCTGCTGCTAGTTGGATCTTTTTATCAGAAGTACTCATCAATAAGTCCAGCTGTATCTCCGGTTCCAGTAATGCGATTTTTTCCAAAGAATCCAAATGAAAGCTGCAATATGCATGTTGAAAAGGCCAATCTCTACTTTTTAATGTTTCGGCTAATTTTTCTTCGATACCGGGATATTCATACTGATCAGTTTTAATTTCAATCATTAGCATCCCTCGGTAATTTTTTTGGAGGAGCAGTCCTGACACTTCTCTCAATTCAGGAACTTTAGCTGCTGGAAATTCTTTGCTGAATTTGCCCCCTGCATTCAATTTTTTGAGTTCTTCCAATGTTTTTTCTCGAATCAGCCCTTTACCGTTAGTCGTCCGGTCCACTTCTTCGTCGTGCATAACGATCAAATAACCATCTTTGCTTAGATGGACATCTAGTTCGATACCATCTGCACCTACTCGTACAGCTTCTGCAAATGCAGGAAGCGTATTTTCTGGGTGGGTGCCGCTGCTTCCGCGATGGGCATAGATTTGTAACATCTTTCTTCACTCCGTTCAGTTCTATTGTATCATTAAGAAAAAAAGAAAGCATTACCACGCTCTCATGTGCAACGGCAATGCTTCAAAATATCAGCTCCAAACATCATCTTTCGAGAAGAAACCAATCGGCTGGCGCGTCATAGTCTTCAACTGAGCTTTTTTTTCATTGATCATTTCAGTCAGACTATCCGTAAAATTCTCTAAAATCACGCGTCCGCCTTTATAAGCATATCCACCAATCTTCATTGTTTCATCTGGAGATAAAATCACTTTTCGATGGGAGATATTCTTAAATAGCTCGTCTAAAATATAATTTGGCAGATAAAAACTATTTTGCGCTGAAAATGATTGGAGATACGCAAAATCGTCAATCGTGATATAACAATCATCAAATGCATCAAAGCTGACATATTCTTCCATCAGCGTTGTCCGTTTTTGCAAGATCTCGTTGATCTTTTTATTTAATTGATTCAGCGTCTCGATTTCTTTGACTTTCAATTCCAATTCACGTCTACGCTGTTCTTTATTTTCCAAGTGACGCATTTGCAGTATCATGCCGATATAGACAACTACAGCACCTGTCAGCACTCCGATAAGGCCAGTAATACCAACTATCAATCTGTTGTTCCTCCTTGTTTTGTTTCTCTGCTTATCATACCATAAAGCGGGTTTATGCGACTAATTTGCCTAAGTTTTTTATTTGACCTTTTTTGACCAAAAATGTATACTACATTTTAGGTATTAGAAACTAAATTATGGTACACTATTTCTAAACGAAATCAAGGAGGAACTCTATTATGAATTTAATTCCTACAGTCATTGAACAATCTTCACGAGGTGAAAGAGCTTACGATATCTACTCACGTTTATTGAAAGACCGTATCATCATGTTAAGCGGCCAAGTAACAGATGATCTTGCTAATTCGATCATCGCCCAATTGCTTTTCTTAGACGCTCAAGATTCTGAAAAAGATATCTATCTTTATATCAATTCTCCTGGTGGTTCAGTTACAGCAGGTATGGCTATTTACGACACAATGAACTTTGTCAAAGCAGATGTCCAAACAATTGTTATGGGTATGGCTGCTTCAATGGGAAGCTTCTTGCTGACAGCTGGTACAAAAGGTAAACGATTTGCTTTACCAAATGCTGAGATCATGATCCATCAACCTCTTGGCGGCGCTCAAGGGCAAGCAACTGAAATCGAAATTGCGGCACGCCATATTTTGCAAACACGCGAACGCTTAAACAAAATTTTAGCTGAACGCACTGGACAACCGCTTGAAGTGATTGAAAAAGATACAGATCGTGACAACTATATGACAGCTGAACAAGCAAAAGCATATGGATTGATCGATGAAGTCATGGAAAACAGTTCTTCATTAAATTAATCTGTTTCAAAGGAAGCTTTTTTAAGCTCTCTTATCTAAACCAAATAAAAAAGGATGGTCAACTCAAACTGACCATCCTTTTTTATTTTATGGATGCTACTGCCTATCTTTGCTCCTTGAATTTTCCTTGCGCATGCATCCGACCTATCTCGACATAATGCTGGATGTTTTCTTTGTTTTTTTGTATTTCTTCTTTTGTCAAAGGACGGATCACTTTAGCTGGGCGACCAAAAGCCAAGACATTAGGAGGAATAACTTTTCCTTCTGTTACTAATGATCCAGCACCAATCAAACTATTCTCACCAATAACCGCATGATTCAATATCGTGGTCCCCATCCCGATCAGCGCCCCTTTTTCGATTGTACAGCCATGTAGCATGCACTGATGTCCTACCGTCACATTCTCCGCAATATCTACAGGTGCATCATGATCGACATGGATGATTGTACCATCTTGGATATTCGTTCTTTGTCCTATTTTTATCCAATTACTGTCCCCGCGTAAAACAGCTTGATACCAGATCGTCACATCTTCTGACAATGTCACATCACCAATCACTGTGGCATTTGATGCTATAAACCGTTCCATATTTATTTTTCTCCTTTCATTTTTTGTAGAAACTAATCCTATTGAATAAAGGTATCATAGCATATATTTATTTCATAAGAAAAAAAACAGGTAAAACCTGCTCAGGCCAGATGTCTATTTACAGTATCTGGTAACTGACGTTTTACCTGTTTTTATTGTACATCTATATTTTCTTCTATTACTTTTTTTAAAATTAATTCGTACACTTCTATTTGTGCTGCCAAGCGTTCGATTTGAAACTCATTTTCAAAAAAATCAGCTGAATCAAAAGGCTTCGTCTGACAGACGTGCGTTAAACGATCAATTTCTCTTTTGGCTTCAGTAATTTTTTCATTTAAAAACTGTTCCATCTCCGTGTCCTCACTTTTCTTGATAACTTTACTTTACCATTATCAAGAATAGAGAACAAAAAATAAGTTTTAAACTGTTTTATTCTTATATGACTTATTCTGCTTCCTCAGCAAATTGGCTGTTATACAGTTTTTCATAAAATCCACCTTGTGCCAATAAACTCTCATGCGTTCCTTTTTCAATGATCTGACCTTGATCCATCACTAGAATCAGATCTGCATCACGGATTGTCGATAAACGGTGAGCGATGACGAAACTTGTCCGTCCCTCCATCACGCGATCCATTGCTTTTTGAATCAACGCTTCTAAACGGGTGTCTACTGAACTTGTTGCTTCATCTAAAATCAAGATTTTAGGATCGGAGACCACTGCTCGGGCAATCGTCAGCAACTGTTTTTGTCCTAAAGACACATTGTCTCCCTCAGAATTGATGGCCATATCATATCCATCTGGCATCGTTCGGATAAAATGATCTACGTTTGCTGTTTTCGCAGCATCAACTACTTCATAATCTGTCGCATCAAGCTTTCCGAAGCGGATATTATCTGCAATCGTTCCTTGATAAAGCCATGCATCTTGCAAGACCATACCAAATAGCGAACGCACATCACTGCGACTCATTGATTTGGTGTCGATTCCATCAATCCTTATTGCTCCTTTGTCTACGTCATAAAAACGCATCAATAGATTGATCAATGTCGTCTTGCCGGCACCGGTCGGACCGACCACAGCTACGGTTTGACCAGCTTTCACTTCAAAATTCAAATCTTGGATTAATGGTTTCTTCGGATCATATGCAAAATCGACATGATCGAATGTCACATCTCCTAAAATCGTTTCTGGCAGTGAAGCATCTACTTTGTTTTCTTTTTCTTCTGGCTCATCTAAAATCTCGAATACACGTTTCGTTGCCGCTGATGCACTTTGCAAAACTGAAGACAATTGTGTCACGTTCCCCATTGGCTGACTGATTTGCCAAATATATTGGATGAATGCTTGTAGTTGACCGACAACGATCGCCCCAGTAATAACATAAAAGCTTCCTAGAACAGCCATACCAATATAAGTAGCATAGGCAGTTAATTGAACTAGAGGCATCATCAAGCCAGAAATGAATGCTGCACGAAACCCAAAGTATTTCAAGCTGTGATTAACTTTTTTGAATCCTTCCAATGTTTCTTTTTCGCGTCCATATACTTTCAATACACTAAAACCTGTCATATTTTCTTGGACGTAGCCGTTTAGCTCACCAAGAGAATTCTGCATGCTTTGAAAATATTTCTGCGAAGCATTGATCACTCGTTTTGAGATCCAGATCGATGTTGGAATCATGATCATAGAGATCAGCGCCATCATCGGCTGGATATAAAACATCATTGCTGCAGCCAACGTAATTCCCAATATCGCATTTACGATACCAATAAAAGCTTGTTGTAAAGCACCGCTGACTGCATCTACATCATTCGTCACACGAGACAAAATATTTCCTTGCTGGTTTTTATCGAAATATGAAACCGGAAGACGATTGATTTTTTCTTCTATGTCTCTTCTCAAATCATGCATGGCACTTTGAACGACATTTGTCATCAAAACACCAGAAAGTAATTGCGAAATACAATACCCTATTCCAACAACTGTGATCCAAATGAGACATTTGAATATATAAGAAAAATTGATTGATTCGCCATTGGCAATATTACGGCTGATTTCTGTAGTAGGAAGTCCTGTAACATATGGCAAAGCCACGTTGAAAGCCACTGTCAGAACTGTAAATAGGATCACTAAAAGAAAAGTCCCACGATACGGTCTGATATATCGAGCTAAACGTTTTAAGGAAGAAAAGGTTTTTTTCATGCTAATTCCTCCTTTGATAATTGAGAAGCGGCAATATCATAATAAATCGGGCATTTTTCCAACAACTCCCGATGCGTCCCCATACCGACGACTTCTCCTTCATTTAATACGATGATCTTATCTGCATGCATGATCGTTCCCACACGTTGTGCTACGATCAATACAGTAGATTCTGTCGTTTCTTTTTTCAGACGAGCACGTAACTTCGCATCCGTTTGATAATCTAATGCAGAAAAGCTGTCATCAAAAATATAGATTTCCGGACGGCGTATGATGGCTCTGGCTATTGCCAATCGTTGTTTTTGTCCACCTGAAAAATTGGAACCACCTTCTGATAAATGTTCATTAAATCCATCTGGTTTTCGAGAAATGAATTCTGAAGCTTGAGCAATCTCAGCTGCACGTTCCATTTCTTCTTGCGTAGCATCTTCTTTCCCGTATCGCAAATTATCTGCAATCGTTCCAGTAAATAGCAGCGCTTTTTGCGGAATAAACCCAATCTTATCTCGCAACTTGCTTAGCCGATAATCTCTCACGTCTACTCCATCGATCAAGATCTTTCCTTCACTCACATCATAAAAGCGAGGGATCAATTGGATCAACGTAGATTTTCCGCTACCGGTACTTCCAATAAAAGCAACGGTCTCTCCTGGAGAGGATGTAAAACTGACATTTCGTATCACTGGCTCTTGCGAATGGCCTGGATAAGCAAATGTTACATTTTGAAATTCGATATACCCTTTAGTTTTTGTATCAGATATACCATTTGGATCTTCTACAATCGAAGGTTTGGCATCTAGGGCTTCTTGGATACGTCCAGCTGAAACAGCTGCTCTTGGATACATCATGAACACACTAGCAAATAACATGAATGAGAACAAGGCATGGAATATATACTCGATAAACGCAATCAAATCTCCTACACGAAGCTCGCCTGCATCGATTTGCACTGCCCCGCTCCAGATGATCAATACCATTACGATATTAAATAAGAAATAAAAACCCGGTTGTGCAACAGCCATCAAACGGAATAAGCTTTTTGAACTAGAAGCATAATTCTCATTGACTACAGCAAAACGTTTTTCTTCAAACTTTTCATTGACGAATGCACGAATCACACGCAATCCTGAAAGATTTTCCCGCAAGATACTGTTGATTTTATCTAAGTTTTTTTGTTGCTTTTTAGATAACGGTTCAGACACCTTAGCAATCGCTACGACTGCCAATAATAGTAAAGGTAATGCACCTACTACATACAAACTGAGTGTCACACTTGTACGCATGACCATGTACAAACTGACAATGAACATCATTGGTGCCATAAAACCGATACGTAAAATATTTTGCAGGAACAACATGATCTGATAAGCATCGTTTGTTGTACGAGTGATCAATGAAGATACGCCTAGATTTTCGTATTCCTGATGCGAATAACTTTGGATCTTTTCGAACAAATCATCTCGAATATCTGCTACGATATTAGTCGTAATCCTCGAACCAAAATAACCTAACAAGATATTCAAAATAATACCGATTACAGTAATAACGATCATAAATATCCCTTGTTGCTTCACATAATCAAAATCATCATTGCGGATTCCTACATCGATCATACGTGCTAAAATCGTAGGAAGTCCTAATTCAATCAAAATAAAACCAAATATGCATATGAAATTGAAAAACAAGAATTTCTTATAACGCATGGTATAATGCCACATTAGTTTCACTTTCTCATCTCCTTTTAATCTTTTGTTACATTTTCATTACTAAAAATGATAGCACAACGAGCCTATTAATAGAACACTTCTCTCATAAAAAAGTCATTATGATTATAGCGGGATGATAAACATTGATTTTTTCTTTCAATCTAGTTGATTTCTATACTTATTTGCTGTTTTATGCTAGAATAACAATTAATTGTTGTATATTTTTTATACAGAAGGTACGGTTGAAAAAATATCCGAACAGATAAGCAAAAACGAGGCTTGTCTCTTTGACTCGAATCCAGTATTCTAGTCAAAGCATATGAAAAACCAGGTGGCTTGTCCCCTCGTTTTGTGTTGTCTAAAAAAATCAACTAGCTAAATCACTGCTTTACGCAGATAAAGGAGACAAAACAATGATCTATAAAGTTTATTATCAAGAAACAAAAGTACGCAACCCTAAACGGGAAGAAACAAAATCTCTTTACATTGAGGCAAAAAGCGATGTAGACGCTCGCCAACGTGTGGAAGAAAATACCCCATACAATATTGAATTCGTTCAACTTCTAGAAGGAAGTCATCTAGAGTACGAAAAAGAAAATGCTGATTTCTCATTAGTGGAGTTTTAATATGAAACTTTCCATCAAAAATAACGAGACAGGCGTCTTTGCTATTGGTGGATTAGGTGAAATCGGGAAAAATACGTATGGGGTACAATTCCAAGATGAAATCATTTTGATTGATGCCGGGATCAAATTCCCGGAAGACGATTTACTTGGAATTGACTATGTCATTCCCGACTACAGCTACATCATACAAAACTTACACAAAGTAAAAGCCTTGGTGATTACTCACGGGCACGAAGACCACATCGGCGGAATACCCTACTTGCTGAAACAAGCAAATATTCCTATCTATGCTGGTCCTCTCGCATTAGCGTTGATCACAAACAAATTAGATGAGCATGGCTTGCTTCGAGATGCAGAGCTCCATGAGATCAATGAAGATACGATCATCCGTTTTAGAAAGACTTCTGTCAGCTTTTTCAGAACGACCCATAGTATCCCAGATGCATTAGGGATCGTGGTGAAAACACCTTCTGGAAATATCGTAGCGACTGGAGACTTCAAATTCGATTTCACTCCTGTTGGCGAACCAGCAAACTTGCATAAAATGGCTCGTATCGGGGAAGAAGGAGTCTTGTGCCTTTTATCTGATAGTACAAATGCTGAGATTCCAACATTTACTAAATCAGAAAAAACGATTGGGCATTCTATTTTGAAGATCTTTTCAAAAATCGAAGGACGTATCATTTTTGCCAGCTTTGCTTCTAACATCTTCCGTTTGCAGCAAGCAGCAGATGCCGCTGTGGCAACTGGTCGTAAAATCGCTGTTTTCGGACGAAGCATGGAAAATGCCATCGTCAACGGTCAACGTTTAGGATATATCAAAGTTCCAGACGGCACATTTGTAGATGCACACGAAATCAATCGCTTGCCTGCCAATGAAACGATGATCCTATGTACAGGTTCTCAAGGAGAAGCGATGGCCGCGTTGAGCCGCATCGCGAATGGTACTCACCGTCAAATCCAAATCCAGCCAGACGATACAGTGATCTTTTCAAGTTCACCTATTCCTGGTAATACAACAAGTGTCAATCATTTGATCAATTTGCTGTCTGAAGCTGGTGCAGAAGTGATTCACGGAAAAATCAATAACATCCATACTTCCGGTCACGGTGGACAAGAAGAACAAAAATTAATGCTTCGTTTGATGAAGCCAAAATATTTTATTCCTGTCCACGGAGAATTCCGCATGTTGAAAGTACATGCTTCTCTAGCACAAGATGTAGGTGTTCCTGCAGAAAACTGCTTCATCATGGAAAATGGCGATGTTTTAGCGTTAACTAGCGATTCTGCGCGTCCTGCTGGGCATTTTGTGGCTGGAGATGTGTATATCGATGGTAGCGGGATCGGTGATATTGGTAATGTCGTTTTACGTGACCGTCACCTGCTTTCAGAAGAAGGTCTTGTATTAGCTGTCGCGACAGTGGATATCAAGAAAAAAGAAATCTTGGCTGGTCCAGATATTCTCTCTCGTGGATTTGTCTACATGCGAGAATCAGGAGAAATGATCAATGAAGCTCAGCGAATCTTATTCCACGCTTTAAGAGAATGTTTGAATGGACCTGACTGTTCAGAATATAAATTGAAAGAAGCGATGACTGGCGCGCTTCAGCCTTTCTTATTCGAACGTACAGAAAGACATCCAATGATTTTGCCAATGGTAATGACACCAGATGAAGAATAAATAAGAGGTTATGAAATCAGCACCTTGTCCTGAATATAAGAGAAAACAAATGAAAAACATGAGAAGCCATTTTTGTTTGTTCTTATTCCTTGATACAAGGTGGCTCTTTCATAGCCTCTTAAATTTATTTACTTTTTCATACAAAAAAATACCTGCCACAAGAGAAATTGTCTCTTGTGGCAGGTATTTTTGTTACTCGCTTTGTTCTCTCGTAAAAATTGATGTCTACCATCAATTTGATTTACAGATAAAATTAAGCTTTTACAACGTTTGCAGCTTGTGGGCCGCGGTCTGATTCTTCAACGTCGAAAGTCACTGCTTGACCTTCTTCTAATGTTTTGAATCCGTCACCTTGGATAGCTGAGAAGTGAACGAATACGTCGCTTCCATCTTCACGTGAGATAAATCCAAATCCTTTTTCAGCGTTGAACCATTTTACTGTTCCGTTTTCCATAATAATATCCTCCTCGTGCCAAAAGCACTAATTTAAATTGTAACATTGCTCGTGTACGATAGAGGTGCAACAGATGTTTCAACTTCTATTCCCAAACAAAATTACAATATAATTGTACACTTGCTTCATTTTTTTTGCAAGAAAGCAACTTACTTCTCTTCCATCATTCCTTCTTCTCTCAAACTAAAATATCGTTTGCGTCCGATGATCAAGTGGTCCAGTACAGTGATCCCCATCATTTCTCCACACTTTTGTATCCTTTTGGTAAAATTCATATCCTGCTGCGATGGAATAACATTACCAGAAGGATGATTATGCGCTAAAACGATCCTTGCTGCACAATAACGTACAGCATAATGGAAAATTTCTCTAGGATGAGCGACTGACTGATTCAGCGAACCGATGAACACTGTTTTTTTTAAGATCACTTGATTCTTCGTGTCCAAATAAATACAAACCAAATGTTCTTGTTTGTGATCTTTCATTTCCAGAATCAATTGCTGGGCCAATTCGTAGCTGGTACGAACCGGTGGAGCCGCTCTTTCATGATCCGTCTGAATTCGTCGACCTAATTCGATCAAGGCTTTGATTTCGATTGCTTTCACGCGTCCTATCCCTCGAATCTCTTCTAACTCATGCAAAGTAGCCTGTCGTAAAGAGGCCAGTCCTCCAAACGTTTTTAACAGATTTCCAGCAATCGACATCACACTATAAGGGTGTTGACCGGTACGCAGTAAGATTGCCAAAAGCTCCTGATCCGATAAAGCTTCCGCGCCATAAATTTCCATACGTTCCCTTGGTAAAGAGCTAGTAGGTACTTCTTTGATCAATCGTTTTCCCAAAAAAACATCTCCTTTCTATCTTATCTAAAATAAGATACGAAAAGAGATGGATTTTTATTTTAACAATGCAGGGATTTCATGTAAAGAAGAAACAACCCCAGCTGTTTTTTTGATCAATTCTTGGGATGGTGGAAGCAGATCTGGTACCATGACTACCGGGATCTCAGCCGCAGAAGCTGCTAAAATACCATTTTGTGAATCTTCTAAAATCAATGTTTCTTTCTTCGCTGTACCTAGCTTCTGATTAGCTAACAAGAAAATTTCTGGGTCTGGTTTTGCTCGTTGAACATTTTCTGCAGAAACAATCGTCTCAAATCGTTCAAACAGATTGTTCTTCTTCAATAAAAGTTCAATGACTGCTCGTTGGTTACTGGAAGCGACAACTTTGGGAATCTGATGTTCTTCTAAAAAAGAGAGGAGTTCCAACACACCGGGCTTCATTTGTACCGCTCCTTGCGAAAAACGTTCAAGCGTTTCCTGGTATGAATCATCTATGAATCTTTGTACACTTGTTTTGCCAAATTCCGAGAAAATCATATGATAATTCGCCCATACTTCTTCATCTGAAACACCTAAGAATTTTAAATACAGGTCTTTATCATAAGGAAAACCCATCTTGTCTGCTACTACTTGTGTGGCTTCGTAATACACTAACTCTGTGTCGAACAGCAAACCATCCATGTCAAAAATCACTGCATTATACTTCATGATCTCCTCCTAATTGTATTAATAAATGGCGAACTTCTGAAATGAAATAAAGTGAACCGGTCACAACTAATACGTCTTCATTTGTCATCTTTTCCAATATATCTGCTAATCCGAATTGCCACAATGAAACGATTGATACTCTCTCACTTGCTAAATCTGATACTTCACTTAATTCGATGGCTTTTGGATGTTCAAAGGTCGTCAAATAAATATGGACATTTGGTACTTGCTGCAATCGTTCTAGCATTTCTCTAACATTTTTAGTTCGTAAGGCGGAAAACAAAATGTTGATTTGATATCCTTTGAATTCTTTTTTCAAATTCTCAACAAGCCGGTTCATTGCATGCGTATTATGGGCACCATCTAAAACAACTAATGGCTCGTTACTCAAACGCTCCATTCTTCCTGGCCATCGAGATTTCTTCAATCCCTTCAAAACATCTTTTTCTCGGAAAGGCAGCTTTTCCAATTGACAGTAAACAAAATACAATTCGATGGCTACTCCTGCATTTTCAGCTTGATGTTGCCCTAAAAGCGGAGTGGTTAATTGAGGGATCTTTCCTATTTCATTAAAAAATTCAAATACTTCTCCCCACATCTCATCAGGATGCAGATAGTTTATTTTATAATTTTCCCCGTATACATAAAGCGGTGCATTTTTTGCTTTAGCTGTTTGTTGGATGACAGTAAAAGCTTCTGGGGCAATATTTCCTGTTACTACTGGAACGCCTTGTTTGATGATTCCAGCTTTTTGTGCAGCGATTTCTTCAATTGTATCTCCAAGTATTTCGGTATGATCAAGTCCAATCGTTGTTATTCCCGTCAGCATTGGTACAGCTACATTGGTAGAATCCAATAAGCCGCCTAAGCCAACTTCGATAATCGCTACGTCCACTTTCTTCATCAAAAAATAATCAAATGCCATTGCTGTTAATGTCTCGAATTCAGTAATACCAGCTACTGCTTCAAATTGATCAAGTTGTTTGATCAGTGGCTGATATTTTTTTACAAGCTGGATCAAATCATTGTCTGGAATGCTTTTGCCATTGATTGCGATCCGTTCATTGAACGTTTCGATATAAGGTGAAGTAAATGTACCTACTGTCAGCCCAGCCTCTTCTAATAGGCTTCTCAAATAAGCTACAGTAGAACCTTTTCCGTTTGTTCCAGCGATATGGATCGTTTTTACTTTTCTCTCTGGATGCCCTACCACTTCTAATAAAGCTTCGACTCGGTCAAGGCCAGGACGTGAACCAAATGGTAATCGACTATGGATCCATTCTATTGCTTCTTCAATCGTCATCAACAATTCCCCCATTTCTCTTTTATTATAACAAATAGAACACATAAGAAAAATAAAAGTATGACAAAGAGAAAAGAAACAGAGAGAGGAACGATTTTATCAACTACTTTATTGACTCTTGATACATGATCCACCTCCCTCCTTCTCCTACATAATAAGAGTAGACTAAAAAAGAGATGCGACAAAATTTATGTCACATCTCCTTATGAATCGAAGCTAAGAGTGAGGCTCAAACTCTTTCCTGTAACGATGTTCAATCAGCTAGCTTTTAGTAATAGCTAGCTGATTGAACACTCTCTTTTTCTATTCTTATTGAATAGTACGCAAACTTTCGATTCGTTCTTTGACAGCCGTTTGCTTCTCTAAATAATCTTTTTCTTTTGCACGCTCTGCCTCTACTACTTCTTCCGGCGCGTTAGAAACAAAACGTTCATTAGAAAGTTTTCCTTGGACACGTTTTACTTCGCTTGTCCACTTTTCCAGTTCTTTTTCTAATCGTTTGATTTCTTCTTCAATATTGATCAATCCTGCTAACGGCAAGAAGATTTCTGCACCTGTCAGAACAGCTGACATCGCTAGATCTGGCGCAGTGATCTCACTTGATATTGTCAACTCTTCGGGATTACAGAAGCGTTCGATATAGCTTGTATTTTCAACTAAAAATTGATCGATTTTAGCATCGTTTGTTTTAATTAGCAACGTAATTGGTTTAGACAATGGTGTATTCACTTCTGAACGAATATTTCGAACGGCTCGAATCAATTCTTTCAATACTTCCATCCCTTTAGAAGCTGTTTCATCATCAAACTCTGGACGTACAACAGGATATTCTGCCACTACTAGAGAATTTCCCTGATGAGGAATATGTTCCCATATTTCTTCTGTAACGAATGGCATGATTGGATGCAATAAACGTAGGATCTGATCAAGTGTATGGACTAAGATGCTACGGGTGGTTTGTTTTGAAACAGCATCATCTCCATAAAGTACTTCTTTACTCATTTCGATGTACCAGTCACAAAAATCATCCCAGATAAAGTTATACAGTTGTCGACCTGCTTCACCAAATTCAAAACGACCAAATAGCTCAGTTACTCGTTCGATCGTTTCATTCAAACGAGTAAGGATCCACCGGTCAGCCACTGATTTTTCTCCAGATAAATCGATCTCTTCTACGGTCATTCCTTCGATATTCATGATAACGAAACGTGAAGCATTCCAGATTTTGTTGATAAAGTTCCAAGAAGCATCCATTTTTTCATAGCTGAAGCGGACATCTTGTCCTGGTGCAGAACCATTCGATAAGAACCAGCGGAGAGCATCTGCTCCATACTTTTCGATTACTTCCATCGGATCGATTCCATTACCTAATGATTTACTCATCTTCCGCCCTTGTTCGTCACGAATCAATCCATGAATCAAGACATTCTCAAATGGACGTTCGCCAGTAAATTCCAAGCTTTGGAAAATCATTCTGCTTACCCAGAAGAAAATGATGTCATAACCGGTTACTAAAGTGCTAGTAGGGAAGTATCGCTTATAATCTTCGCTTTCCGTATCTGGCCAGCCCATTGTTGAGAAAGGCCACAAAGCTGAACTAAACCAAGTGTCTAAAACATCAGGATCTTGTACCCAGTTTTCACTATCCGCTGGTGCTTCCATCCCTACATACATTTCACCTGTTTCTTTGTGATACCATGCAGGAATTTGATGTCCCCACCATAATTGTCGTGAGATTACCCAATCATGGACATTTTCCATCCAACGTAAAAACGTTTGATTGAATCTTGGAGGGAAGAATTCCACTGCTTGATCTGTTTCTTGGTTATCAATGGCTTTTTTCGCTAACGGCGCCATTTTTACAAACCATTGAGTAGACAGCCGAGGTTCAACAACGACACCTGTCCGCTCGGAATGACCCACACTGTGGATCATCGTATCGATTTTAATCAATCGACCGATTTCTTTCAGATCTTGCACGATTGCTTTACGAGCAGCAAAACGTTCCATTCCAGCATATTTTCCTGCTAGTTCATTCATCGTACCATCATCATCCATAACATTTACGCGTGGAAGATCATGACGATTACCTACCTCAAAGTCGTTTGGATCATGTGCTGGAGTGATTTTTACTACACCTGTCCCGAATTCCATATCTACATATTCATCTGCAATGATTGGGATTTGTTTATTGACTAAAGGTAGAATCACTTTTTTGCCGATGAGCGCTTGATAACGCTCGTCTTTTGGATGAACAGCAATCGCCGTATCTCCCAACATCGTTTCTGGACGGGTTGTCGCAATTTCTACTACGCCTGATCCATCTGCTAGTTCATAGCTCATATGATAAAAGGCGCCTTCGATATCTTTATGAATAACTTCGATATCAGATAGAGCTGTTCGTGCTTGAGGATCCCAGTTGATGATATATTCACCACGATAAATCAAACCTTTTTCGTATAAGGTAACAAAAACTTTACGTACTGCTTCAGATAATCCATCATCTAATGTAAAACGTTCCCTACTGTAATCTAAAGATAAGCCCATTTTAGCCCACTGTTCGCGGATGTGGCTCGCATACTCTTCTTTCCATTCCCACACTTGATCGATGAACTTTTCACGACCTAGATCATAACGAGAAATCCCTTGCTCTCTAAGCTTCGCTTCTACTTTTGCTTGTGTCGCGATTCCTGCATGGTCCATACCAGGCAGCCATAAAGTATCATATCCTTGCATTCTCTTTTGACGAATCAGCATATCTTGCAAGGTCGTATCCCAAGCATGCCCTAAATGAAGTTTTCCAGTAACATTTGGGGGCGGGATTACGATTGAATAAGGTTTTGCTTTTTTATCTCCGCTCGGTTTAAACAAATCTTGTTCTAACCAATGCTGATAACGTCCAGCTTCAACTTCTTGCGGATTATATTTTGTTGATAGGTTATTTTCTTCCGTCATGCTGTTTTCCTCCTTTAAACTAAAAAACGTCCTAAAATACTTTCGTATTCTAGGACGTATGATTTACGCGGTACCACCTAAATTGCAATAATCAATCATTATTGCCTCTCAAGTGAGTTAACGATCACGACTCGTCTATCTCTACTCCATTCAAGACAGAAACTCCCAAGCTACCTTCACTGGTTGTCATTGAGAACCTTTCAGCAGATAGTTCTCTCTCTAAGAATGAATGTGCCAGTTACTCCTCTTGTTCAGCGTTATGCTTCATTCTACAATGGTTTTTTTTTTTAGTCAACAAGTGGTCGTGAAAAAACCACTTCATTTAGTACTAAAAAATTTTTGAAAGAATTACGACGAGTTCTCGCAAGATCAATAAGCCTACTCAAATTTTCCTAAGAAAAAACTTCTGAGTAATTCTCATCAAAGTAAATAAGCGTCTGCAACTCGGTTGTCAAATCAATGTATTGAACATTGACATAAGCTGGGACAGTTACTCTGTCAGGCGCAAAATTAAGTATAGCGGTTACATTTCCTTTGACAATTTCATCAATAGCAGATTGTGAATATTTACTTGGTACCGTAGAGATTGCTACTGTCACATTTTTTGCTTTGGCTATCTCCGCGAAACGATCAATCGGATAGATCATTTCTCCATCAATTACTCGATTGATCAGTGCTGGATCATTATCAAAGACGCACACGATATTTAGATTTTCATTTCTTCTAAAATTGTTGTGTTTCAATGCTTTGCCAAGATTTCCATATCCTACTAATGCGATTCGTTTTTCTTCTTTAGTATTAAGGATATTATTGAATACATCGATAAGAAAAGGGACATCATAGCCATATCCGCTTCTGCCTAGCTCGCCTAATTGCGAGAAGTCTCTGCGGATCGTTGCAGAAGGAATTTGGGTGATTTCGCTGAACTCATTTGATTTGATTCTACTTATACCTGAGTCATCCAGCATCTTCAAGTAGCGTAAATATAAAGGTAATCTTTTCGCAGTTGCTTTTGGCAGTGTATCTGTTTTTTCTCGCATAACGACGCTCCTTGTTAATAATTTCACATATTTAGTGTAACATGTTTCTAACACGGGAGCAAGGTTACAAGTAGGAAGGAAAAGGGTGTGAGACAAATAAAACGGTGTTCAAAAGCTTGCATCTGCGGTAATAAGCTCAACCAAACGTAAAATATGAGGAACTATTTTTGTTTGGCTGTTCTTATTACTTGATGCAGGGCAGCTTTTTCACAACCTCTGATACACGGTGTTCCAGAAGTAACTTCTTCGAAAAATAAGCCGAAATTTCACAAAAATTTGAAAAGCAATTTTCGTAAATTCCTTCTTATTTCTTGAAGCTGCCCACTTCTGTCACAACCTCGCTATTTCATGGGAAATTCTCTTTTTTATATCATTTATCAACTGTAGCTTGATCTCTAAATAAAATTTTATTTTTCAGTTAGTAAAAAAGAACCGGCTTTTCCATAACTTCTTGATAAATGGTATTCAATCAGCTAATCTTCGACATTAGTTCAAAAACGGTAAAATACATGGAGCTATTTTTTCGTTTTGTTTCTCTAATACTCTGGTCAAAACACTATTTTCATAACCTCTTATAGCAATTCTGAAAATTCTTCAGTTTTTTCATTAGACGATTCTGCTTGTATCTCTTCCATCTTCAAGCCAGCTAGTGCTCGTTGGATCATTTCATCTATTGCTAAACGCTCTTCATATTGATGGACCTTTTCCAGTTGAGGGCGTGTTTTTGGCTGTGGAGGAGCAAAAATCGTACAGCAATCTTCAAAAGGCTGGATAGAAAGATTAAATGTATCGATCTGTTCTGCTACTTCAATGATTTCAAGTTTATCCATTGTCGCTACAGGCCGAATGATTGGCGTATTCGTTACTTCATTGATAGCCACCATACTTTGCAAAGTTTGTGAAGCCACTTGACCTAATGATTCACCATTCAAAATGACTAAACCATGACGAATACGGCGAATTTCATCGGTCAAACGCAACATCATTCGACGAGTAATTGTCATCCAATATCCTTGTGGCACTGACTTTTTGATTTCTTCTTGAATCTCGGTAAATGGCACTTCGATAAAATGGATCGTTCCCACATAAGGTGCTAGTTTGGCTGTTAGATCTTTTGCTTTTTGCAGTGCTTGTTCACTTGTATACGGCGGACTAGCAAAATGAACAGCTTCAATTTCCACTCCCCGCTTCATGGCAAAGTACCCTGCTACAGGAGAATCAATCCCCCCAGAAAGCATAAGCATTCCTTTTCCGCTTGTTCCTACGGGCAATCCTCCAGCTCCCTTGATCGTTTCATACGATAGATAAGCGCCATCACGCCGAATCTCTACACGTAATGGAATATCTGGTTGACGCATTTGAACTTGGATATGCGGGAAAATATCAAAAACAGCATTACCTAATGTTTGATTCAATTCATTACTTGTCAATTCAAATTGGTGATCGCTTCTTTTAGCGATAATTTTAAATGTTTCTTTCCCAGTATAAATTTCTTTCATGATGTCTTGAACAGCTTGTTTCAAAACTTCGACATCTTTTTCTACACGAATACTTGGAGAGAAATTTTGGATCCCAAATATTTTTGCTAGTTTTGGAATAACTAGCTGCCCGTCTGCGCCATTCAATAAAAGATGCATCCGGTCCCGATCAGCATGGATTTTGATTTCTGGAAAGTCTTTCAAAGCTTGTCTGACATTTTGTGCTAGTTGCATGATAAAGCTTTTTCGATTCTTTCCTTTTGTCGAAAGTTCCCCATAACGGACCATAATTTCACTGTATTTCACAAGAACACTCCTCTTTTAATTGATTGCAGAAAATTTCTTATAAAGCTGCTTGAAAATAATCATAAATTGCTCGACTTCTGCAAGCGAATTGTTTTCATCTAAGCTGATTCGAACAGCAGATGTAGCCAGATCATTTGGTACATGCATTGCGTGCAATGTACTGCTTGCCATATGTTTACGTGAGGAGCAGGCACTAGTAGTAGAAACAAATATTTGTTTTTCTTCTAAGGCATGGACGAGAACTTCGCCGCGAATTCCTTTTAGAGCAAAACATAAAATATGCGGTGCATAGTCAGTTCCTTCTGAAAAAATCGTCACTTTCTCATACGTCTTCAACGCATTGATTAGAGCTACTTTTAAGCGTTGTGTCTGCTCAGGTTTTTGTTCCTTTATCTCTAATGATAAACGTAAAGCTTTAGCCATAGCCACAATACCTGGAACATTTTCTGTCCCACTTCGCTGATTTCTTTCTTGCCCTCCACCTGTCAGTAATGGTGCTAAACGACGACCCTTTTTCCAATAAATGAAACCAGTTCCCCGTGGGCCATGGAATTTATGAGCTGAAAATGTTGCAAAATCAACTCTTTCTGTCAACCATTGCGAGAATGGTACTTTTCCAATCGCCTGAACAGCATCTACATGGAAATGAATTTTAGGAAAATCATCCAAAAGATCACTGATTTCCTGGATGGGCTGAATCGATCCTACTTCATTATTCACAGCCATAACAGAGACTAATACTGTCTCTTTTCTTATTAATTCTTTCAATTCGTCGACACGTACAAATCCGCGTTTATCCACTGGGGCGATACTTACTTCGATTCCTAATTCTTTTAATTGTTCTGCTGTCTCGCTGACGGCCGGATGTTCGACTCCTGAAATGATCATATGATTCCCATATTCTCTTTTTTCGATCATCGTTCCTTTTAATACCCAGTTATCTCCTTCTGTTCCGCCTGAAGTAAAATAGATTTCTTCTGGTTCTACATGGATCAAATCAGCGATCTGCTTTCTTGCTTGCTGCAACAACCGGTTAGCTTGATTGCCTAAATCATGCAAGCTTGATGGATTCCCAATAATCCGCTGACTGGTTTTTACATATGCATCTAAGCTTTGCGGAAAGATTGGGGTTGTTGCACTGTTATCAAAATATATCATAAGAAACCCCTCTTTTTTGAAATTCTTTTCTATTATAACGGTTGTCCAAGGTGCTTTCAAGAGCAGGTGAAATTTTCACTTGTTTCAATTTTCAAATATACAAAAAAAGACAAGAACAAGACAATAATCCGTCTTGCTCTTGCTGGTTTACTAACTTTTTTGCTTTATACTAAGTCTGGATGATTAAAATAAAAATCTTCGATGCGTTTGAAAGCACCAGGTTCTACTCGCTCTAATGCTGTACCGATTTCGTCTAATGCTTCTTGATAGTGATATTCTTTATTGAATAAATAGTAGCTTTTATCAATTGCTTCTCTCACTTCTTCGTGTGTATGACGATAACGATTTGCATATTGGAGCATTTGCTCCGTTAATGCTGCTGCATCTACTAAATCATGTGTCTTCTTATCTAATAATTCTAGATCTTCTTCACATAGAGCAACTAAACGATTGACCTCTTCCATGTTTACTCGAATTTTATTCAAGACAACACTTAGTTCTTCAATACGGTCAGTAGCAACAAAAAAGAATTCTAGGTAATCATTCGGCAAGCCAGGCAAACGTTGTTTTTCTACAAAACGTTTCAAACTGCGCAATTTGAATTCGAATGTATCGATCTTTTCTTGCGCTTCTTTTTCGCCTTTTCTCAATTCATGTAATGAGTCGTCGATCTCTACTTGTTGCTTTTCGATATCTTCTAAGACTTTGAAGACTGTTTTATAGAACGTGCGCACTTCTGAATAAGGAATTTCGTGTTGACGGATCTGTGGAATCATCTGTTCATTTTGACGTTCCATTTCTTCCACTTCGGTTTGGAAACCTCGTACACGGCCAATTTCATTGTGGTTCAATGTATAGCTTTGAGATGTGTGATCCAGCTCAATCAATAATTGACGGTTATTCTTTGTTGTATGTTTGATATACTCTGCAATCGTTGATTGGTTAGTTTTTACATATCTCTGAGCTTCCATTTCCCGTTCTAAGATATCATATAACGAATCAATCAAATCAGCTGTTTCACGGTTTTCAAATTCGACCGTTTCAACTTCTGTTTTTTCAAGATTGGCTAATGAATTTTCAATTCTTCGACTTACTTTTGCGATATCTTCAGCAAGATCTTCTTCTGGGAATACATATTGTTCTTCCATCAATTTCTCGTAAGTATCACTGATTTCTTCAAGTTGTTCAGGGAAAGTGGTATGGAGCTCCTCATACAGCGGTGGAATTTTTTTCATCAGAGCTTCCACTTCATACGTATGTTTTTCTGCTTTATCCAAAACCTCGCGGGCTTCAACAGGGTCTCCAGAAGTGTTTAAAGTCACAAACTGCGTAAATTCTTTTTCGATCACTTTGATCTGTTTTTGCAATTCAAAAAGAGCTGGTCCGTATTCATGCTCGTCTTCTCTGACTTTTTCTTTCAGTTCTTCATAGACGTCAAGTGCCTGCTGAACAGCTAGTGAGTTGCGTTCTTCCGTTTCCCGCAATTCCTTTAGACCTTCACGGATTTCCGTCACTTGTTTCTCCATTTGGTCCATTGTAGCTTCTGCTTCAACAACTGCTTTTTTTCCTTTTAAGAACCGAAAACTTTCATTGAGGTTTTCCACTTCGAAAATTTGACTTTCTAGTTCAGCGAACGAGGAAGTAGATATGTCATTCCATTTTTGACTCCATTCACGAAAGGTATTTTGGCTTTGCCCAACCAGATGCATTTTTTTAACATCATCGACTTCTTCAATCACTGGCAAGTCAAATAATTCTTCCTTGCGTTTTTCTAAGGCATCCAATCGATCTTGGTTTTTTTTCTTCATCAAGTAACTAACCAAAAAGACGACAATGGCGACTATAATGATTGCAATGACGATTCCGATGATAACATTATTTCCCATTTATGGTTCCTCCGTTTTCAGTATGCATCTTTTATGCAACAGATGGCGTTCTGCTTGGCATAAATCCAAATAATACGTCTCTCGTGCAAAAGACATCTATTCTAGATTATATCATACTATTTTCATGCATTCACTAACTTAAACGAAAATCTTTTGTTTTTCCATCGTATAAAGATAACAAAAATAGTGAAACTCTGATCACTCTTTTTCATTTGTGCACATGCCTATATCAGCGGATTTCTTCTTAGCAATCGCTTCTTGAATCTGACGTTGGATTTCTGCCGCGATTTTAGGTTCTGGAGCATATTCCATCTGCCAGTTTTCAGGTTTCAACACTTTATTTGTTACAGGGTCATAATGAGGTTTTCCATCTGGAAATAATTTCCCCATATTTGCCTGATGGACGATTTCGAACATTCGATCAGGCACTATTCCTAGTAATGAAAAAGAACCATAAGTAAAGTAAAGGATATCTGTCAGTGCATCTACTTGTTCAACCAGCGGATCACTTCCCCACTGTGTTTTACCAAGTATTTTTTCTTCTGCTTTATCTAATGCTTCGTGCAGCAGCATAACAGCTTCATGCAGTTGTTCTTTATTAGGTGAAGTAGCTGCAACAAATTCAACAAGTTCTTCTATTTTGAACGCAGCACGTGTATGAGCTTCATTTTCTGTAAAAGCCGTGGGTATCTCTGGTCTTCTTGGATCAAAAGTTTTGTGGAATGTTTCTACTTTTTGAAAAGGTGTCTCTGCTTCCATACTGATTTTTTCCTTCTTTCATTGACTAATAAATCAGACCGAAGTGTTTCAGTCCTTCGTATATCCCATCTTCTTCATTTGATTGAGTCACAAAGTCTGCAGCATGTTTTACTTCGATCTGAGCATTCCCCATGGCCACTCCAATTCCTACACCTTTCAGCATCTCGATATCATTGTAATGATCGCCGAATGCCATAATTTCTTCCATTTCAATTCCGACAGCATTTGCGAAAGCTTGGATGCCTAGTAATTTTGAACCACCTTTTGGGATGATATCTACAGTATACGTATTTGAACGCTGAAACGTACACTCGGGAAAGCGATGTTCTAACTTTTTCTGTTCTGACTCCGGACTGAGCAATATACATTGATAAATTGGTTCTTTTAATATCTCTAACGTTTCATAACGATCCTTTTGTCGGTGAGGGCTAAAAACCTGGAGGATTTTTTTCATCAGACGTACCGGGAATTTACGCGGTAAAAAGCTGACTAGTCGCTTGATAAAAATCGATTGTCCTAATAGCATCGTCGTTGATCCATCTAACCGATTTCTCGCACCAAAAACGATTTGTCGATGGTTCTCATCTGCAAATTCAACAATATGTTCCAATACTTTTTGTTCAAAAGGGTGGTCGATAATCGTGCGATCTGCAGTAAAAACCAGTTGACCATTATACACGACATACATATCTAATTCCAATTCATCAATGATTTCTTTGATCTTTACTGGGCTGCGCCCCGTTGCTACACCGCATAAAATGCCGTTTTTCCGAGCATATTCAATTGCTTGTTTTGTTGATTCCAACGCTTTTGAACGATTGGTGACCAATGTTCCGTCAATATCAAAAAAAATAGCTTTGATCATAGACTTCGCCCCTTTCTTGAATAAAATAAGCCCTTAAAACAGATCCATTTGGGTTGGATTGAGTCCATCTGGCTTGATATTTAATATTTTTTGCAGTGCTAATGCATTTTCAGCCGCATCACCACCAGAATTATTATTAAAAATCACACCTACCTCTTTTGTCTTAGAATCAACTACTTTGACTTCATGTGCTAGTTCTTGCAGTTCTTTTTCTGAATAACGATATAACGTTCTTTTTTTACGCCACTCTTTATCATTTGCTTGCCATCCTTGCGCATTCCTACCATGGAATCGAAAAAGAGCAAAGTTCGGATTGGTGACAAATGGATCAAAAGGAATCGTTGTATTCAGCAACTGTGGCTCATCGATGATGGCTAAAGAAAAAGCGGCTCTAGACATAAAGTTTCTTGTACGTTCAAGAAATTCATCGCTGTACCAAGAATAATCCCGCAATTCTATAGAAACAGGATAACCCTCAAACCACTTTCTAAGTTTGCGCAAGTACTGGACATTTTCTTTCGTACATTTGAATGATGAGGGGAATTGGACTAAAAAGCAAAACATCTTTCCAGCATCTACCATTGGCGACATAACATCTAAAAAATGCGCAATCATCTCTTCTTCGGTCTGATAATAAGGCTTCCAGTCTCCTTGACCGCTGATTCCTTGATAGACTTTGACTACAAAGCGAAATGATTCAGGTACTTCACTTATCCAATTCTCAACTGAGGACTTTCGGGGAATTCCATAATAGGCAGTATCTAATTCCACTAAGGGTAGAAACCCTGCATATTCATAAAGAGTGTTATTCTTTTTACCAGTTAATTTGTCATGTTCTTTAAACGATGTTAATCCGATTCTGATCATTTCCGGCCACCTTCGTGATTGATTTCCTTGGCTGCTTTCTTGTAAAAGAAACTCAACCAGATACTCCATTGTATTAGGAGGTCAAGGTTGAGTCTTTTCCATTTTAATAAGGTCAGCTTTTTTATGATAAGTTAGGCTATTCGTTATTCTTCACTGATAGCAAAACTCTTTTATATAGTATACAATAAGATTTAACGGCTATGCAAAATTATTCGTAAGGAAGTCTGTAAAATGAAAAAAATACTTGTACTACACACCGGCGGAACGATCGCCATGAAAGAAAACATGCTCACGGGCGGTGTTAGTCCTGATGTGGCAAACCCATTATTAGATGCAGAAATCACAATCCCCAAGCATGTAGAATTATTAGTTGAAGATATCTTCAATCTTCCCTCACCACACATCATGCCTTCTCACATGTTGGTATTAAAAGAACGTATCTTGTCCGCTTATGCATCAGGTATATCCGGAGTGGTGATCACACACGGTACAGATACATTAGAAGAAACTGCTTTTTTTCTTGATACAACGATTGGCAACAAATTACCAATTGTTTTGACTGGGGCAATGCGTTCAAGTAATGAACTTGGAAGTGACGGCCTTTATAATTTTGAAAGTGCGATTCGTGTCGCAAGTTGTGAAGAAGCGCTAGATAAGGGGGTTTTGGTGGTCATGAACGATGAGATCCATTCTGCACGCTACGTGACAAAGACCCATACCACAAATGTTGCTACTTTCCGAACACCTACATTGGGTCCCATCGGCTTAGTAACTAAGAATCGAATTTTATTCTTGCAGGAACTTTTAGAAACAAAGCGACTGGACATTTCCGCTGTAGATGGGACTATCCCGATCGTTAAAGCATATGCTGGGATGCAAGGGGACTTATTGGAAGCCATCGCCCATACGAAAGTAGACGGTTTGGTAATCGAAGCTTTAGGTGCGGGGAATCTCCCTCCACAAGCCTTAGCTGCTTTGGAAAAGCTTCTTGTCCAAAAAATCCCTGTAGTACTTGTTTCTCGTTGTTTCAATGGAATCGCAGAGCCTGTTTATGATTATGAAGGCGGGGGAAAAGAACTAGAAAAAATGGGGATTATTTTCTGTAACAGTATTAATAGTCAAAAAGCACGTTTAAAACTATTGATTGCTGTAAACTATGGTTTGTCGGGTGAAGAATTGATTTCGTTTATCCAAAACTAAACATCATTATCTAATAGCTAAACTTAAAAAGAGAGGCTGTGACAAAAATAGCTTCTTCGAAAACTAAGTCGAAAATTTACAAAAATTTGAGAAACAATTTTCGTAAATTTCTTCTTATTTCTTGAAGTTGCCCCCTTCTGTCACAACCTCTTTTTTATTTATTTTTCCATATAATATTTGCTTCACAATACAGCTGTTCTTGCATTCGGATTTCATGTTTTGTTTTGACACCATTTTCGATAGGGATTTGTTCAAAATGGCTTTCGATCTCATTCCCGTACTCTACTTCTTTATCAAATCGAATAATTACTTTTTCTGGAACATGCGTAGTCAAAAAGTCATATCCTAATACGTCAATGATCCAATTAAAATACATCGCATTATTAACATGCTGATTACTATCGATATCATAAAAACGAACACGATATGGCAACATGAAGCCCGAATCAATCTTTTCAATTTTTTCCTGACGCTTGATTTTCTTGATCTTCTCACTCTCAAAAGGAGCAATGATCTCTTCATTAACACTGCTCATTTTTCGATTCACAAAATCCATCAATACGAAAACAGATTCTATTTTGACTAATTCTTTCCCATCTTCATCATGGATCCAGAAGTTCCGATAACAGAAAAACTTATTGTACTCCATGGCTTGAGTCGTTACTGAGATTACTTCACCGACTCTAGGGAGACGATTAATCTCCATGGAATAATTCGTGATGACCCAAGTAAGTCCAAAGCTATTGACGAATTCACTGCCTCTTCCCAACTGGTCGCTTTGATCTTCAGACGTTTTGATAACTACTCCTAACATCGAAGGAAATGTCATCGTTTGGTTGATGTCACACTCATAATATGAAACTTCATGCTTTTTGGTATATTTTTTTGCCAAAAACACGCCCTCCTCTTAAAAATTTTCTAGTAATTGATCTACTTGGGAACCGTAACTTTCTCCAAACATATTCAAATGTGCCAAAAGATAATATAACTGGTAAATCGGCAGTCGGTCTTTCCATCCCTTTTCTAATGGAAATATAGTTTGATAAGCATCTAAAAATTCCGGTCGGAAACCACCGAATAACTGGCTCATTGCAATATCTTGTTCCCGATTCCCATAAGAAACAGCTGGGTCGACAAAAACTGGATGCCCTTGCTGGTCAAAGAACACATTACCACTCCACAGGTCTCCGTGCAAGAGGCGTGGAGTGATCTTTTTTGGTTCAACCGATTTCAATACACGTTCTTTAAATCGCAGATACTTTTCTTGACGCTGTACATTCCATCGATTCGTTTCTTCTGCCAAAGAAATCTGGGATTCAAGCCGATCTTTAAAGAAAAAAGTCCACCAATCTTCTTCAAAAGAATTTTTCTGAACAAGTGTACCCAAATAGTTATCTTTACGAAAACCAAATTGTGGCGCTGTTTGCTGATGGAGATTAGCTAAAGCTGCAGCAAGATCTCGTTGATCCCCTTTTCCCGGCTCGATCCATTCCATTAACAAATAAGCGCCTTCACTTGTTTCACCTAGCATATACGTATCCGGTACACGTACGAATGCTGACAGTTCTTTTAATCCGTCTACTTCTGCTTCAAAAAATCCTTTTTTTACATTCGGATGGATTTTTAAAAAATAAGCACGATGTTCGGTTTTTATACGATAGGTCTGATTAACATCGCCACCAACAACTGGAATCACTTTACCATTTAATTTCAGATCAGATAAAACAGTTTGGATATCCATGACTTTCCCCCCTACTCCCAATTTTATTCTACTTCGTCATCATATTTTTAATGATAAAAGGATTATTTCCAATCCTTATCCTTTATTTAGAATTATAGCACAGGGACCATAAAAAACAGGGAATGGACTTTAAAGATAAAAAGAGCTGGCTTAAGCCAGCTCTTTTTATCTTTACTACATACTCTTCATTGAAATACTCGTCTATGCTAAAGCACCCATTGGATCCCACGGAGATAGAACAATTGGTTCTTCATTGAACGCATTTAATTGCTCTTTCGTCAATAAATCTTTTCTTACAACGATTTGGTACGTATATTCGTCCATCCAGGCATCACTCATAACAAAGAAGCCATTCTTTCCAACTTTTTCGCCCCAGCTATTTTCGACTTTCCATTTTGTTGATTGCCCGTCTACTAAGTCAACACCGGTCAATACCATCGCATGGGTCATCAGACTTTCTCCAAAATCTAAACGTTCAGCTTTAGTCATTGTAAAATCCGTATCAAATAGATCATCCATTGAATAAGCATCTAAGGCCATGATGCCACTAGTTCTAGTAGAAGATTGACCTACATCACAACCAAACCAAACAGATTCTCCTTCTTCAAGCTGAGCAATCGCTAATTTTTTGAAAGTTTCCATATCAACATTCAGATATTTGACTTCTTTCCCGCCAACGACATTTCCTAGCATCTCTACTGTATAAGAACGATTGAATGGTTTGTCTTTTGTTGGTGCATTGATCACGCTAACATAATCATCTAATTTTACACCGATGTATTTATCATAAAAAATTTGTGGTGTCAGTCCTCGGTCAAGATGATAGTTCTTTTCTTCATCGCGGTACTCAAAATCGAATTCTTTTGGAGGTGTTCCTAATGAGATAGCTAAGAAGTTATAAATGCTTTCTAGCATTTCTTCTTTCTTTTCTTCAATAGCGTCTAATGTTTCTCCTTGAGCAACCATTTTCCGTAACACTACTGCATCTTTACGCAGTAATTTGTTCAAGTAGTTATTCAAATCTCGAGAATTTGAACTATTCGCACTTTCCGGCATCACCGATTTAGGCACAACGCCATATTTTTGGAATAATGAAACGATCATATCCCATTGGCCGCCATCTTGTTGAGGAGTAGCGAGTAAGAAAGCTACTTTCCGGCTATCGATTGCCTCTTTTCCTGTTGCAATGATGTTTTCATAGAAATAATTTGCCTTTTCATATTTATCCCAGAAAAAAGTGTAATTTTGTGATAATTCAAACTCTTTTAAATGGAATTGATTCAGCATCTTATGACGGAATGTGTTCAGTGCAGCAAACATCCAGCAACGCCCCGATTGCATTTGATTAGCCACTTTCCCCGTAGCCAAATCTATAGAAAATACCGGTGTATTCTCCACATGTGCTGAAACATTTTCAGCAGAAGCAGTAATTCCGTTCTTCACAACTGCCCGCTGCAATGCCTGCTGTTTGATATTTGCTTGAAACTGTTTGTTAAATTTTGTTGTCATATCAGGCGTAATAGCTTTCATCCAATCATCCTTCCAAATCCAAGTTATACTTCGTATTTTACTCTTAAGAATTTAGAAATACAATCTCTTCTATGATGAAATTTTCATTTGAATGAGAATATACTTACAACTTCATGAAGAAAAATGTCATACGGTATACAATAGTTTTCAGATAAAAAGGAATATTTCTATGAGATAACGAAAATGGCCTGTATAATAAAGAAGAGGCCTAGAAGAACATCATACAATAAGATAGCTTTCAAAATACTCATTGAAAGAAGGAAATACTATAACGTAAGAAAGGAGATGAATAAAATGAAAAACCTGATTGCTGGCGGCTTTTTGTTTGTGGGTGGTGGCATACTTATGAATACAGATAACTTTGGGAATGTCATCCCTTTTCTTGGTGCAGCTTGTGCTTTGATTGGTGTAGGAATGCTGATTTATTTCGTATTTAGCGATGATGGGAAGTATGGTTGATTATGAGTAGCCAACTCTACTCTTTCGTAAAGATTACAACATACGTGACAAAAACAGAAAGCTTGATTCATCATAATAATAAAAGAAAAAGAAACCCAAGTGATTGGATTTCTTTTTCTTTGCATAAGCTTTATTTACTCCGGCAGTAGGACTCGAACCTACGACATCATGATTAACAGTCATGCGCTACTACCAACTGAGCTATGCCGGAATCAAGTACATGAATATAATATCAATTTCTTCTAAATAACGCAATACTTTTTTTGAATTTTTTTATTATATTATCAAAGAAACCGTTCGCATTTTTTGTTATTTTTATTTTTTCTAAAATCTGTTTTCCTATTAGAGAAACACATTTTTTCGAAAAAATTCTGTTGACAAATACATTAATATTCGTTATCCTATTATTTGTATTAATGATAATGCCGCTTTAGCTCAGCTGGTAGAGCGCTTCCATGGTAAGGAAGAGGTCGCCGGTTCAAGCCCGGCAAGTGGCTTCCTTAAACAGTGCAACATGTTGGTTTAACAATGTGTCTGCGCTGTTTTTTTATTTTATGACGTAAGAAATGAATGTTTATATTTTAATAGTACAAAGAAAGTCTATATGATAACTATAAAAAGGAGAGCAATATGAAAATTGTTTTTTTGCATGGTCTAGGCCAAGACGAACAATCATGGAAAGATGTAATCTCTTATCTACCCAATAGTTATTCTTGCAAAAGTCTTTCATTGTTCAATCATTTAAACAGCACAGACACTGCTACTTTAGACGACTTAACCAAATACATCGAAGTACAATTGAATCAGATAAAGGAACCTTTTATTTTATGTGGATTATCTTTAGGCGCTGTTATTGCTTTAAACTATCTTGCAACTCCTTCTCCATATTTAAAAAAGGTTGTTTTAGTCGCTCCACAATTTGAGTCTCCTAATCGCTTATTGCTTACTTTCCAGAATATTTATTTTTACTGCGTACCTTCTAAGATATTTGAAAAATTAGGTCTATCTAAAAAACAAACCCTTACCCTACTTCGTTCACTTGAAACATTAGACTGCAAAAAACAGCTTCGTACATCACGACTTCCTAAATTGATTTTATGCGGTACCAAAGATCATGCGAATAAACCAGCAGCAAAACGTTTATATAAACTTTCAACGAATGGCCGGCTACTCTTTATTAAAAACGGAAAACATGAATTGAATAGAGAAAAGCCAGAAATAATGGCACAAGCTATGCGATCTTTTATCGAAAATAGTTAATTTAAAAAAAGACGACAAAATGTGTCGTCTTTTTATTTACCATGGTAAGAATGTTGTCTTGTTTTTTCAATACAGCTTGATTGAGACTAGTTTTATGGACAATAGAGAGAAAGTTATTGTTTTATTCCAGAGAATTTTTCTGGTCGTAGATCTACTAATTGAACATGACTGTCTAAAGAACCACTTGGGCTTTCAAGAGTAAATACACCTAGACGTGGATCTAAAGAAAGGGTCATATGTTCATCCATGTACATTTTTGAATAATCTTTTATATAAACATCCCCAATATCACTATCTAATTGGAGTTTATAATCATTTTTTCTCTGTTCTTTATCAAGAAGAAGTAAACGAAAACTAGTATCTAAAGAGCAAACACCCATTTTAGAATATTCCCCAACGCCATCATCTAAATCCAATATAACTGTTGCGCCTTCATCAATATATTTTTGTAATCTTTCTTGTGCTTGTTCCGTAATTTTAAGATACATAACTAATACGCCCTCTTTCTTTTTCTTACAAAAGCATGCTAGCATATATTAATAAAATTATCTAAAGTCCTGCTCAAAACAAAAAGATGTAAGAAATATCTTATGATATTTCTTACATCTCAGAGTGTAGACTGATACTTTTGTCTACACCCTGCCCCTCTTTTTTAAAGGGTGGTTATGATTTGCTGATTTTATATATTAAAGATAGTTATTTTTTTAAGATAGAACTTTGGTCCTTTAGTAATATTACTCTAAGCTAACTACTTGTTATATGAATATAACTACTATAACTCCTTCTATGTTAAACAGGTATTACAAAATATCTCCATTGGAACCAATCACTTCTTTGTACCAATAAAAAGAGTCCTTTTTGTACCTTTCTAAGGTTCCATTTCCTTCATCGTCTTTGTCTACATAGATAAACCCATATCTTTTTTTCATTTCGCCTGTTGTAGCACTTACTAAATCTATGGGTGCCCACATGAGATACCCAAAGCAATCTACCTGATCTTCTTCAATTGCAATCTTCATTTGTTGAATATGCTGTTTTAAGTATTCGATGCGATATTCATCATGTATGTTTTTATCATCTGTCAAAACATCTATGGCACCTAATCCATTTTCTGTAATTATGATAGGGAGTCCATATTTTCTATAAGTGTAATTCAGCAGATACCGTAAACCCGTCGGATCAATGGTCCATCCCCATTTACTAGTCACAAGATACGGGTTTTGAAGACCGCCAAATAAGGCACTCTTTTCTTCAGCTGCTCCTTCGTACTTCGCAACAGATGATGCATAATAGTTCATACCAATAAAATCAAGTGTTCCTTTAGAGAACATATATTTATCATTCTCTGTTATGGTCAACTTTATTCCTTGGTCTGCATATTCATTGATTTTATAGTCTGGAAACTTTCCTGTGCACATAGCATCTATTTGATAGAAATCTCGATCCATTTGTTTAAAAGCATTCATCACATTTGTTGGATTGCAATCTACTGGATAAACAGGTTCGATTCCAAATACGCAACCAATCTTGTTTTCTGGATCTATTTTTTTTCCTAAAACTATTGCCGAACAACTAGCCACTGTCATATTGTATCCGATCTCAGCCAATGTCTGCGATTTATTTTCGAGTTCAGAATACTTCAAACCTGCGATAATATACGTAAAAATATCTGTAGCTTCTGTTTGAGGATCAATATGATTCATTTCATTAAATGTAACCCAATAGTGGACTTTTCCTTTTAAAGATTCAAACATAGTTTGACAAAATTTCAAATAAAGTTCAATTACTTTTCGATTAGTCCATGAACCATACTTTTGGACTAAATTTTTTGGCATCTCGAAGTGATATAATGTTACAATTGGCTCAATGTCATAAGACAACAACGTATCCACCACATCTATATAATACATAATTCCTTCTTGATTCGGCTGCTCATCATCTCCATTAGGAAAGATACGAGACCAATCTATTGATATTCTTAATGCTGTAAATCCCATTTCACTAAACAGACGAATATCTGACTTGTATTGATGATATAAATCAATACCCATATGTGAGGGATACGTAGCTTCAGAAGAAATTATTGTATCGATTTGGCGTGGGACCTGATAGCTTCCTTGTCTGACATAATCCATGATAGCTGGTCCTTTTCCTCCCTCCTGCCAGGCTCCTTCACATTGATGTGCAGCAATACTTCCACCCCATAAAAAATTCTTTTTCAATTTCATTTTTTCACCTTCTATAAAATGACGTTTAGTAGATTATCTGTCTTTATTACTTGTTCTGAATTTGAAGGAATGACGTCTAAATAGCTATCGGTATTCGTGACAACTACAATAGTAGACGTATCATAACCAGCTTCTTGTATTTTATCAAAGTCTACTGTTCCAAGGAGTTGTCCTCTTTGAATTTTATCTCCTTGTTTTATATTTAAATTAAAATATTTCCCCTCTAACTCTACTGTATCGATCCCAATATGGATTAGTATTTCAATTCCATCTTGTGATTGGATACCTATTGCATGATTCGTTGGAAAAACTACCGTGATTTCCCCATCCACTGGAGAATAAAGATGTGTATCTATTGGTTTGATTGCAATCCCTTTTCCTAAAGCTCCTGTTGAAAAAGCTTGATCTTTAACTTCATTTAAAGAAATCACTTCTCCTTCTACTACATTACCCAATGAAGAAGTGCGCAGATTTTTATCTTTCCCTTTTTCAGCTATTATATGGTTGATTGTCTCCTGATCCTCTTCTTGTGCAGGGACGCCTAAGAGATAAGCAGCTACAGCTGATCCAGCAAAACTAATCACGACTGCCGCTAACATAAACCAGAAGTTCATGAAATCTCCTTCACCTATATACGCTGGGAGGCCAAATAAACCCCAAGCAACAGAATAAGCTTTAACACTAGTCAAACCAGCAAATAATCCACCAAGTCCTCCTCCAATCATTACTGCAACAAATGGTCGACGATATTTAACAAAGACACCATAGATAGCAGGTTCAGTCACACCAAGTACTGCAGAAAGTGTTACTGTCCCAAATAATTGTTTTTGTTTTAAATTCCGTGTTCTTAAGAAATACCCAAGCATTGCTCCCCCAACAGCAATATCTGAGATTGTACATGAAGATATAAATGCAGGGTCATACCCATTTGCTGCAATTAGAGAAGCTACAACCGGCATGATAAAGTTTCCTGCGCCCAACATTATAATAAATGGTTGAAGAGCAGAGTATAACATCATGACAAACCAACTACCTACATATTTCATCAGTAGATTAAAAAATCCAATGATTCCTTCTCCCATATAAAATCCTAAAGGTCCAAAAATCAATAACGTTGCTGGTAAAGTAATTAACATTACTAACAAAGGGGTTAAAAAGTATTGGAGTGTGTTAGGTATAACTCTTTTAACTACTTTAGTTACGTACCCCATAAACCAGATAGCTAGTAAAATAGGGATAAAACTATTAGAATACGTAATTTGAGGTAATCCAATACCAAATAACTCCAGTCCTTTCACATCATTGATAGAACTTGAAAGTATAGTAGCAGCAAGTGCTACTGCTAAATAAGGACTTGCTCCTAATCGTTTTGCGCAGCTCATAGCCATTAAAATAGGTAGAAAATAAAATACAGCAGACCGCAAAGCATCAAAAATATGATAGGTTGAACTGTCTGGTGATATTATTCCAGTTAAAGAAGCAATGGATAAAACAGCAGCAAGTAATCCAGCACAAATAATAGGTTCAAGTATCGGTGTCATAGATTCAGATATGACATCAAGTGCTGCTTTTATTGGATTTTTTTTTCCACTTTGCTCTTCTAAAGTAGTTTTGGGAGATAGTTCTAATTGAGTCATCAATTCTTTATATACATCGTTAACATGTGTACCTATGATGATTTGATAAGCAACGTTATTGCTAACTACATCAATCACACCGTCTAAGTTTTTAAGCTTATTTGTTTGCGCTTTCGTTTTATCGATAAGAGTAAAACGCAACCGTGTCATACAGTGAACTACTGCCTCTATATTTTCTTTTCCTCCAACAAGTTCAATAATATGTTTGTTAAAATCATGATACTTATCCATTATTGTCGCCTCTTTCCGCTACGCGATTAACATGAATCATCAAATAAGTGTATTCATCTTGAGATAAATAGGTGTTGAACTTTCCTTTTACATATATTTCTATTTTTTCTACAGCTGTATATGCTTTAGGGTATAGTTTTTTTACTTGTTCAAATAACTGAGATTCATTTTCAACGTATGCTTGTTTTTTTCTTAATCGTTCAATAAAATACTGTAAATGTGTCACTAGCCTCATGTAGTTGATGCTCTCTTCGTCAATAGATAAACTAAAATGATATTTGATGATATTCAACATGTCTCTTAGTGTCTCCATATCTTCTATCTGTTCATCAAAATTGACCTGATTTTCTTGAAGATTAACAAAGTGTAAGGCAATTGAAACAGCTTCATCTGTGGGAAAGGAATTATTAAAATATTTCTTCATCATTTTTAAAGCTTCCAAACCGATTTTGTAATAAACTGGATAAAACTTTTTAACTTCCCAAAAGAGCGGACTTCTAAGATATTGTCCTTTTTCTGAGCGTTTCAATGCAAAGGAGAGATGATCTAATAAAGCTAAATAAAGATAATCATTTGCTTTTTTACCGATTTCCTTTTCTCCATAACTAACGAGCTCGTTGATCATAGAGATCAGTCTATCATCAGAATGCGATAACAAATAGCTAAAATGTTCTAAACGGTCTTTCGAATCTAAAACATATGTTTTTTCAATTTCGGAATCATTAATGCGTTGGCCAACTTTTTTTTTGAAAGCAATCCCTGTCATATAGATAATTGCTTCATTTCCTCCCCGATCAATTAAAGCTACATTGTTATTGATAATCTTTTTAACTTTCATTAGTTTCTCCTTTCCAGAAAAAAGAACTCAGATCCAATATCAAATAAGCTTTTGATCATAAAGCTTTACTTGATATTAGTTCTGAGTTCTGCCTGATTTATCAGTAACATAACTCTAAAGATAACTGCGTCGCTATCTCAAGTTCTTTTTTCTTTTCTTACAAAATAAATATACTTTATTTCATTTTATAAGTCAACGTTTTCATTGCTTATAAATTAGTTTTTTTAATCATCTCAGTAATAATTTGCTATGTCAGTTCGATCAATACCATTTGCATGAAAGTACAGCTATAAGCCAATCACACCTAACCTACTCTTAATCGTATAATGATTCCAGTTAGCAAGGTCTTTAATACTCATGATCCCCATCTGGTTGAGTTTTTTTCATTCGAGACCCTATGCCCCAAAAGACCGTCATTTTAGGAATATTCCATACTTTCTCAGGAACATTTTGATACGTCCATTCAGCAATAAACCCTTCATTGTGCTTCGCTTCATTGTCTAAGGCGAGTTTGGCCAAAGGGGATTATCTCCGCGACACCTACCGTAGCAATCAATCCTAATTCTTCTTTAATACGTTCTTGGATCATTTGAACGAATTTTTTCCTTCTCTGACTTCTTGTTCCTTCAGTCGTAAAAATATTCAGTGATCTGGTCACTTTTAAAATGGGTTCATCGATTGGATACATCAGTAGATCTTCGTCAGCCACATATCTTTTGAAAATATTATTTACCCGCATATTTTGCTTGATATATAGGTTCATACGTGGTGGAACAACGTATGATGTTTTAGGAAATAGTTGTGATAAATCACGTGGTCTACTCACATTTGTAATATCATACCGCTTTTTTGCTTCAGGAGAAGAAGCTCTAATATCAATCCTAAACCAGTATTGTCAGCGCGACTCATAACAACAAGTTCTGTTGTTAATGGATCAAAATTTCTTTCTATACACTCGATACTCGCATAAAAAGGCTTCATGTCGATTAGAAAATAATCATTTACTGATTCTTTCGAATAATCCAGCATGAATAACACCCATTCTTTTTTACATTACACAAACGTAAGTTAGGAAATATAAAGAAGAAAACTAAATAGCACTAAACAAACAAGACAACTCATGCTTATTCCGTATAAGAAACTACATATTATGTTAACTAGTTATTAAAATAACATATTCAATAAAATTAAATTGTAATTTTATAGGTTTTAGGAATGAAAAAGCCTTATTTCAGGAAGTTTTTAACTGTTTGCTATAGATGTATGTCATGATAGTATCGTAATAAAAATAATATAAAAGGCGCGAGTTCCAATATGCAAAATGTAAAAGAAGTTTCTGTAAAAGAGATGAAACAAATTATCGGTGGTTCTAATGATAGTCTTTGGTATGGTGTAGGACAATTTATGGGTAAACAAGCAAACTGTATAACAAACCATCCTGTTAAACACATGATAATTCCTGGATATTGTTTATCGAAAATTTTAGGGTAAGCGTAGGAGTGAATATTAATGAAAAAATATAATGAGTTATCTAAAAAAGAACTTCTACAGATTCAAGGAGGAATAGCACCTATTATAGTTGCTGGCCTTGGCTATTTAGTAAAAGATGCATGGGATCACTCAGATCAAATAATCTCAGGATTTAAAAAAGGTTGGAATGGTGGACGTAGAAAATAAAAATGTGGTAAAAGACTTATATCTCTAATTAAAATTAATAGCATAGTAACTATCAAAAGCTTGTTCTCGTTATAAGGATTATTTGTATGGTTAATGATTAAGAGGAAAAATTAAATGAATAAAAAATTATCTGTAAAGAAATGGCTTCAATTAGAAAAAGCTTCAATTATAGGGATTATTACTCTAATTGGATTAATACTCGGAGAATTATTAAATAAAATTTTAGTCAAATATATAGACAGTTTTTATTTGAGCTTTTTATTAGGAACTATGTCTATATATATATGTTGGTTCTTATATTCATTAATTTATTTTAAAAAAAATAACAGAAAGTGAATTCCGTATTGGTAGTTAGTTGTTTATTATTGATTGTTGCAAATCAACAATTTAACCGAAAAGGAAACAAGCTCAATAATACAAAAGGCGGCTGGCAAATGCCAGCCGCCTTTTGTATTATTGAGCTTGGGTTTTGAGGGGAATTCAAGGGGGAGATTGCTCCCCTTTGACAAGCGATTATTTGCAGCAAATATAGAGATTACCAAACCTTTTTAGTAAGTAATGACAAAACTGAAGCAAGTTGCTGAAGATTTGTCATTTCGTGTGCCGACTTTCAGGAAAGTTTAGGTACATTAGCAAATATATGTATAGGATTCTAAAATTTTATCGCCAGATTTTGCAATCGATAAATGATGCGTAATAAATATAAGAGTTTTATTTGCTAAATTTAAAAGGCGATCCATCATTTCATGTTCTAGTAGTTTATCAAGTCCATTTGTCGCTTCATCTAAAATGAAAACAGATGAATTTTATAGGTTTCAGGAATGTTATTACCTCATTTCAGGAAGTTTTTAACTGTTTGCTATAGATATATGTCACACTAGTATCGTAATAAAAATACTCTAAAAGGAGCGAGTTTAAATATGCAAAATGTAAAAGAATTAAGTACGAAAGAGATGAAACAAATTATCGGTGGAGAAAATGATCACAGAATGCCTAATGAGTTAAATAGACCTAACAACTTATCTAAAGGTGGAGCAAAATGTGGTGCTGCAATTGCTGGGGGATTATTTGGAATCCCAAAAGGACCACTAGCATGGGCTGCTGGGTTAGCAAATGTATACTCTAAATGCAACTAAAAAAGAAGAGAAAAAACTCATTACGAGTTTTTTCTCTTCTTTTTTTGCATGAAATTAGGAATAACTAATAAAACAATAGCAATCAATAGTAAAATCTTACTTAATATAGTTTCGGAAAAAATAAATAATCCTAAATTTATAATTACTGCTAAAAAAATGCATAAATTATACTCTAAATTATTTTTTTTTAAATTCATAATATAAACATCCTCTCTTTAATTAGTGTACCATTCCGAAATATTTCATCCCCAGCTCTTTTTTTACTAATATACCAACTACATTTAATAACAAGATAACTAGTAAACTTAATATTTTTAGTGGCATAGAACCTTCAAAAATAAATAAAGGCACCATAAGTGTAGCTATCAATATAAATATAACTACAGATCTTACATATTTTATTATTTTACGGAACATTATAACCTATTACAACTCCGCAAATAGCCATAGCCCATACCATAAATAAGATTTTTACCAGCACCACCACCACCAGATGTTTGTTTTATCTCTTTCGTACTTAATTCTTTTACATTTTGCATGTCTCTACATGCTCCTTTTAAAGTTTTTTTAGAACCTCACGACTATAACATGGATAATTTAATCGTGGTCAAAAACTTCCTGAAATAGGGCGTTTCATATCCTGAACACGAATTTTTAGTCAATTTTCGAAAAATGAAACTTTAAAATTTCTTTGACCAGAACTCTATTTATTCTTGTGTTGTACCTTCGAATAGGTTCCCGTATATCTTTTTTATTTGAAGCTTAAGTTCTTTTCCTTTATTTTTTGGCTCTAAAGACTTAATTTTTCTTACTAATGAGTGGATCATACAATCTGATTTAGTGTCGTCCTGCTTTTGCTTATAGAACCATCCCTTCCTATAAAAAGCGATCTGTTCTCTCACCTCTGGAATTGAATAAAGAGTTGATTTTCAAATTTTTGCTTGATTAGCTACTCTTGAAAAATTTGTAGGTTGACTACCTTCTTTAAGAGTAAGGATAGCTTGATTTGTACATGCTGCCGTTTGCACTCGCCTATTCCGATGTACTTATTTTAATATTCCTGTTATTTATATTTTCCTCCAAACTATTTACTCTATCGGGTCTCCCATAAATAATATGGCTATTTCTAATTTTTTCTTCAATCTCGATATACTTTTCTAAAATCTGTTGATTTTTACAATTATCTTGTGCTCATACATCTTATAGAAAAATATAGTGTCAATTTACGAATGATTTAGCTTTTATCAAACAGCAACTTTTACAGTCTCCTGTCAATTTAGAACTTATTTACTAAGAAAAAATCGATAATACACATTAAAAAAATTGGATAAATTAGACGCCAAAGAGATACTGATCGTGACAGAATTATTATTGGAAAGTCGTGCATTGAATAAAGTATAGATAATGACTATTATCCCATCACTTATTAAATGAGTTTTCCTCGGAGAAACACAAAAAGATAAAATAGAAAATTACCAATGAGCTTTTATACTATAATGCCTCTATATTCTATGAAAAAGATTTAATCACTTGCTTATGGCAATTCAGCCGATGGATCGATGAGCATCTGTTTTTAAATTTTACATACAAAAAAACCGAGGACAGCTTGTCGAACGGACAGCAGTTCCGGTATCTCTTTTTTTCTCAGAATATTATTTCTATGTGCTTTGTTACAATCCATTTTCTTTCAAAAAATAGCATCATTTATAATATGGTTCTCCGTATCGCGAGCGAATGTTATTGGCTAATCTCTTGGCAAACAAGTGTTCACCACAAAATTCCTAACTAAACAAAAAATAGCATAAATTAATGCTCTTAGTCACAGATCATACTGTTACAGTATGATCTTATTTTCTGACAAAATAAGAATACCAATCATTTATGGTACGACATTCTAAGCGTAAATGATTGATATTCTTTTGCAGAAACATTCTTAATTTGTACCTAAAGATTGCTGACTAAAAAATAGATAGAAAATTTTCTTCACTCTATTTAATACGTTGCTTGAAGTTTTATAGTTATCTATTAACATTCTCGTCCCCTATTGTCGGGGATAGGTTTCGATTAGATGAACTCGAAAACGTTGCTATATCAATTATGGAATACATTATTCTCTGTCCAGTGATGGGACAATCCATACTCTTCCAATTAGTTATTTGGTCGATTCACGGGAAAAATTTTATATGCAGTTCATTATTACTACTCATCTTCAGACTGTACCGATTCAAAACATTACCCTTTCTTCAATTTTCAGTATCTAGATTGAAAATTATACCATACTTAATATTCCTTTCAATCTAGTTTATTCACCAGGTTATATTTCCTAATGAGACTCATATAATCCTAATTCGTACTTACGCATGTTAATCAATTGTTACACTACCAACACTTGATAAAAAGGCTTTCAACCTCGTTAAGCATGGTCATAACATAGCTGATAATTACCAGATCGAAATTTCTTTATAACTCTTACAAAGCAAAAAGACCGCTCCTTCGCTACAAAATGTGATATTTTTGATAAATGGACTAGGCTGATTTTTCAACATTTGGTTAATCCCCATTACTAGAGTATGAATATCCTTAACCTGAAGTCCTTTGTCTTTGTTGCTTAGTACGCTCGGGATTTCTTCTTTTTGTCAAGGATGAAAATGATTTTTCAAAGGATTTTGGATTTTCATTGTATCTATTATCCAAAATGTTTTGAATGTTTAACACTAATGTCATAACTAATAATGGCTTATTGCTAGCGTCTATCGAAGTATTTTTTATTTCCTTCAATGTCAATGTCATAGAGATAGACATTTAAAATCTGCGACATTTTCACCGGGATTTAGCCCATCTTTTTCGTCAATTTTTGGATTCTTTTTTAGTTTCTATTGGAAAGAATCTTCAACTGACATAATTCATTTTGTATTTTTATCTGTCCTTTTAACATTTTAGTGTCAATTTTAATAGTGCTTCACACGAGAAAGGTATAAACATACCAATAAATTTGGTATGACTAATGAACCTTGCACTGCATAGTATAGCCATACGCGGATATACTATATCTCTTATGTTCCTTAGAGTAAAACCTCTAAATCGGTGTGTATTGTTGTTCAAAAAATAAAAAATTCCAGATTAAATCTGTTCATTAGATACATCTAACCCGTTCAACCAAGAATCGAATTCATTTTTCAATTCTTGCAACTGCCCATAATATTTCTCGCATGATATTTGTTAAGCCACTATTCTCATTTTGCTATTTTTTAACAAATTTAAATTGTAGATATACGTCTACCTTTACGTTATCTACAATTTAAATTTCATTTACGGTAGTAATTCCCGAATCGTGAACGTTTGTTACTTACACCGTTTTGATAATAACTTTTTGAATCAAATAAATGCTGTATATAATATTTGGCCCACACTTATAATAGCGTTTCATAACCAATTGGCAACCCCAACGTACAAATACATTTTTTGACCGCTTTCTTGCTTTCCTCCTCTGGGGTTGTCTGAAGAACATCCTTATAAAGCAAATAAACTTTCGTACAATAAGATCTTCCAGTAATTTTGATTAGTTGACGACAAGCTTCCATACTAGTACTGTTCATCATTTCTAAGATGCTGCTGCCGATGAACAAAATATTCTCTTGTCGATCATTCAACGAAAAACAAGATGGTAAGTGTCTGTTCCACTGCTTTCGATAAATTGGTACAAAATTAATTCCATTAATGCAATCATTGAGATATGTGACGTAATATCTAGATGATTCAAGCTGATTTCATCTGTAAACAAATAAAGATTAATATCACTAAAATTTTGTATTAAGTTATTATCTGCTCCAGTAATTGAAACGATTAAAGGATGATCTTGTTCCTTTATTTTTCGAATTGTTTCGATCAACTCTAAATCTTCTCCTTTGTAACTGAAGATAAAGGCTATATCATTTTTTTTAACTTGCTTTTGTGCAATAGAACGAGTTTGATGATCTTCAGGAAAAATTACAAAAAAACCGGCTGTATTATACAAATATCGTATATAACGCATAATTTCTTTACTCAATCCTTTAGCAAATAAAAAAATTTTAGGCTGTTTTTGTAGTTGTTCTACAATTAGTTTCACTTTATCTGTATCTATTACGCGAACAGATTCAACTAAATTCTTTAAATACTCTTCGCGATAATCTTTCTGGCTAACGACAAAAGGTGAACTCTCGGGAAGAGGAGTTTTATAAAGTAACGTATATTTAATAACAGTGGTAAACTCACTAAATCCAGAAAATCCAAGCTTTCTGACAAAACGCAGAAAAGTAGTTGTTGAAACAAAACAGTCATCAGCAACTTCGCGGATACTTTTACTTTTAATGTTTTCTAGGTTATTGATGACGTAATCAAAAAGAATTTGTTCATTCTTAGTCAGCTCTGAAATATGACTATTGGCTATTTCAAAAAAATCCATTACCGATCACCCCTTTCTTATTGAGGTACTCCTTGAGCAACACAGTGAATATTTCCACCACCAAGTAAAATTTCACGAGCCATTACACCAATAATTTCATATTCTGGGTATATTTTTTTTAATAGTGCTTCTGCTTTTTTATCATTTGAGTCCTCAAAAAGTGGAAAAATAATGCCGCCATTTGCTGTATAATAGCTTACATAAGAAGCAATCAACCGATCACCGAAAAATCGAGGAAGCATGCCATTTACCGGATCAACACCAGCAGCTTCTTCCTCTGTAATGTATAAAGGTTTCGGTAATTCTATCTTGTGTATAATGAAGCTTCTTCCTTTTGCGTCTTTTTCTTTCATCAATACTTCTTCTGCTTCTCTGACGATTTCGTACATTGGATCACTTGTTTGTTCACACCAACTCAAAATAATTTCACCAGGCCGTACAACATTGATTAAATTATCGATATCACCGTTTGTTTCATCCAAAAAAAAGCCTCGAGGAAACCAAACGATTTTTTCTATGCCACAATACTCTTTTAGAATTTTTTCAATTGATTCTTTATCTAATTGAGGGTTACGTCCTTCTGATAACAAGCATTCTTCTGTTGCAAAAAGCGTTCCTTCCCCATCTGTATGTATTGAGCAACCTTCTAGAACAAACTCTTGTAATTGGTAATATTCAATTCTCTCCTGTTCACAAATTTTTTGAGCTAACAAATCATCTTGATCCCACGGAAAAAATAACCCATCTAACAAACCGCCCCAAGCATTAAATCGAAAATCGACACCACGTACTTCCCCCAAAGAATTCATAACATATAATGGTCCCGTGTCTTTTATCCATGCGTCGTTATTACTTACTTCTAGTACACGTATTTTTTCAGGTAATTGATAACGTGCATTCAAGAATTGTTGATGCGAAACGAGCATAGTTACATTTTCAAATCGTGCAATTACTTCAGCGACTTCAGCGTATGCTTTTTGTGCAGGTTTTCCCCCTAAACGCCAGTTATCTGGACGTTCTGGCCAAATCAAATAGCATTCTTTATGAAAAGACCACTCTGGCGCCAATTGAAAACCATCTTTTTTTGGTGACGATTCTAGCATAAATGTTCCTCCTTTAAATAAACCAACATTCTTAGTAACCAACTAAATTTTAGGGTATTGTCTTAAACATACTATAACATTCTAAGTATATCTATAATAGGATTAAAAAAGCGAAATAGAAACAACTAGATGTTCTATTTCGCACAGTTACTTTTTCTTTTACTCATATGTTAATATATCTACTAAGTGACTTTTTTGTTCTAAATTTTGTGAGCTATAAATAATCGTGCCAGCATTTTCTTTTAGTAATTTATCTAAATTTTCTAAAGAAGTAATTACAGCTCGCGCATTAGGTTTTTTCTTAACAAATTCTAAGGCAGCTTCCACTTTTGGCAACATACTTCCTGGTGCAAACTCACCATTATCTTTGTATTTTTCTAATGTCTCAATATCAATTTTTTTCAGTTCTTTTTGTTGCGGTGTGTTAAAATGGACAGCAACATTTGCAACACCAGTTAAGATAATCAGTTCATTTGCATCAATGATTTCAGCAAGTTTTTCAGAAGCAAAGTCTTTATCTATCACAGCTTCTTTACCTCTTAGGCCTTCACCAGTTTGAATTACCGGAATACCACCACCTCCTCCTGCAATTACAATTACATCTGAATCAACTAGCGTTTTTATAACTTTTGATTCAACTATATCTATAGGTTTAGGAGAAGCCACTACTTTACGCCATCCTCTTCCTGCATCTTCTTTGAAGATAGAATCGGTCATTCTCGTTTCTTTTTCAGCCTGTTCTTTCGTCATAAATGGCCCAATTGGTTTAGTAGGCTGTTTAAATCCTGGGTCTTCTTCAGAAACAATAACTTGAGTGAACAATCCTACTATGGATTTTTCTATACCACGTTTCTTCAATTCATTCGTTAACGCCTGTGCTAGCCAATATCCTATGCTGCCTTGAGTCATTGCAACATTGGTATCAAGTGGCATTGCTGGATTCGTTTGGGTTGCTCCAGCTTTTTGTTGTAATAATAAGTTACCTACTTGAGGCCCGTTACCATGAGTAATAAGTAGCTTATAGCCTTTTTCAACTAGAGCAGCTAATGACTGAGCTGTTTCAACTAAAGTCTTTTGTTGTCCTGTTGCCGTAGGATCATTTGTTAATATTGCATTCCCTCCTAATGCCACAACTATTTTCTTTGTCATAACACGTTTTCTCCTTTAGGGATTTGTTGCGTAATACAATGAATGTTTCCTCCACCTAATAAGATTTCTCGAGTATAAACACCCACAATTTTACGATCAGGATATAAGGATTGCAATGTTTCCTTTGCCTTTTCGTCCATTGGATCATCAAATAATGGATAAATAACTCCTCCATTTGCTGTATAGTAATTTACATAACTTGCTGCCAAACGATCTCCTTTTTGACGTGGAAGTGTACCATTTATGGTATCTACTCCATGACTTTCTTTTTCGTTAATAAGTATAGGCTTAGGCACATGCAATTTTGTTACATGAATATTTCGACCTTTTGCATCTACGGAGTTTTCCAGAATTTCTAGGCATTCTTTAGAAATTTCATATTGTGGATCCTGCTTATCATCTGTCCAAGCTAAAACAACTTCACCAGGCGCTACAAAATTAACAATATTATCTACATGGCCATTCGTTTCATCTAAATAAATTCCGCGCTTTAACCAAATTACCTTATCAATATTTAGATACTCTCCTAAAATATTTTCAATTTGTTCTTTTGATAGCTGTGGATTACGTCCTTTTGATAATAAGCACTCTTCTGTGGTAATTAATGTACCTTCTCCATCAACATGGATAGATCCCCCTTCCAAAACAAAATTATCTAAACGATAACGGTCCTTCCATTCAATTTCACAAATTTTTTGTGCAACTTGATCGTCTTGATCCCAAGGGAAATAAAGTCCATCTTCCAGCCCGCCCCAAGCATTGAATGTCCAATCCACACCTCGAACTTTTCCTTGACTATTTGTAACAAAAGTAGGACCACAATCTCGAACCCATGAATCATTATTAGCAATTTCTACCACCCGTATATGTTCGGGAAGCATGTGGCGAGCATTATCATACTGATCAGAATTCACACCCATTGTAACAGGCTCAAAATTGGCAATCGCCCTAGCAACCTCTGCGAAAGCTCGCTGGGCTGGTTTTCCTCCATCTCGCCAATTATCAGGACGTTGTGGCCACAACATATATACTCCTTCATGCGCCGAAAATTCTCCGGGCATTCTAAAATGATCTTTTTTAGGTGAACTATCAATTGTTTTCATCAGTAAGCACTCCTTTATCTTTTTTTTCTTTTGACGAATAGTGAATCACGATTTCACCAATAACAAAGGCAAAAATTGTTCCGAGCAACACGGGTACTTTAGTATTTATCTCTGAAGAACTTGAATCTAGAGGAACTACAGAAAAAAGTAGTGTCGCGATTAGCAACAACATTGGGATAATCGTCATTAATTTTAACAACCAATTTGGTCCAGGAACTTTAAATGGACGAACAACATGAGAATCGATTTTTCTTAACTTCAAGAACGCTGGAAACATCATAATATAAGAAAGTAACAATGCTACTACATTTAGTGAGAAAAACGCCCAAAAAATATTCTCATTTGGGATAAAGGGTGCAATAATAATTAGAAGTGAAGCAATAATACCATTAGTGACAGAAGCTCCTACTGGCATATCATTTTTTTGACTTTTTTTAGCGAAAATTAGAGGCATATCATGATTTTTTGCAGCATACAAAGCGACATAATTTACTCCTAAGGACCAAGAAATCAAGTTTGCTGCCAGCGTATACATGAAGAAAATACCGATTAATACAACAAAAGGATTCAATCCCCCAACAAGCAAAATAAAGCTGTCAATTAATCCTCCAGAAGCAGATAATTGATCTGCTGGTACCGCCGCTCCCATTCCAAATGCAGCAAACAAATAGAAAAAGGCGATCAAAACACCACCATAAATAATAGCTTGTGGAATTTGTTTTTTAGGGTTATCCATTTCATTTGCTAGAGTAGTGACCACTTCAAATCCTAAAAAATTAAACAAGATAACAGATAAAAAACTAAAATTTTGAATATCTAGTTTAGGTAACAAAGCTGTTCCAGAAAAGTTATTAGCCATTCCTTTTGTTAATGCATGATAGATACCCAAAACACCAAGACATATCATGATTGCCACTTTCGCAAATGCAGCGATATTTAAGATCCACTTACTATCACTAACAGGGTAACAGCTAATTATCGTAACAATCCAGACAAATACCAACTGCAACATAATTAGTAGAGGCGTACTAAAGTTTAACTGAAAAATTTGAGTTAATACTTCTTGAAATAAAACGGCGAGACTCGCCATCCAAATAGGAAAATTAATCCAGTAAAACCAAGCGACTCTAGCACCCCACTTTCTTCCATAAGCTTTTTTAACCCAGTCATAGATCCCTCCTTCGCCGTCATATGTCGTACCAAGTTCAGCTGATATTAATCCGTAAGGTAAGAAAAATAATATCAACAATAAACCCCACCAAAAAAATTGCGAAGAGCCGATTGCAGCAGCTGGTGCTGCCGACTCTACCACTAAGATAACTACAACGGCCATCAATACTGCATCAAATAAACGGAATTTCTTTTTTTCTTTCATTATTGTGCTCCTTTCGATGAGCCTTTTATGAAAAGTACGTGTAAATTTTTTTATTCTCTATGAATTAGCAAAAAATTCACACGTCTCTTCTACTGCTTAAGCAAGTTCTTGCTAATCTCTTCGTTCTAATTGACGTTTAGGTTTCAGCATACACTGCAGTTCCCCATCAAATTTTTCTGCTAAAGCTTGATCGGCATAATCCAAATATGGATTCAAAAAATAAACTAATAAAGCACGCATAGCTGTTAATCGATTTTCTGCTTCATCTAATACGATAGATTGTTCACCATCTAGCACTTCATCTGTAACTTCTTCACCGCGTGTTGCTGGTAAGCAGTGCAAAAATTTTGCATGTGGTGAAGCTTTTTTCATCAATTCATTATTTACTTGGTAGGTTGGATAGAAAATATTCATCCGTTCTTCTTCAGATAATTCCGCTTCATATAAGCCATACCACACATCCGTATAGACAAAGTCCGCATCTTTAAGAGCCACATTAACATCTTCTGTGATCTGCACACTTCCTCCTGATTTTTTGGCATTTTCCTTCCCTATTTCTAATGCTTCTTCTTTAATTTGGAATCCCTCTGGTCCGTATTGAACAAAATCCATTCCCATTTTTGTTGCCATAAACATGGTAGATACACAAACTTGCGTTGCATCTCCAACAAAAACAATTTTACAATCAGATAATTTTTTTCCTTTCGGTAAATGTTCAGTCATCGTAATAATATCGCCTAGTTCTTGCGTAGGATGGTTGTAATCACTCATGCCATTAATAACTGGAATTGTTGCGTTCTTTGCCAACGAAACCACTGATTCATGACGTTCAACTCGAGCCATTAATATATCTACTAAACGTGATAATACTCGTGCAGTATCACCAAGACTTTCATGTCCTCCTAGTTGTATTTGACCAGGTGCTAAATATTGAGCGTGTCCTCCTAATTGTTCCATTGCGGTTTCAAATGAAACACGGGTTCGAGTGGAAGACTGTTCAAAAATCATACCTAGTGTTTTATTTTTAAGTAGTAATGGGTAATGACCATACTTAATACTTTTTTTGATTTTTAATCCTAGTTTGATTAAGTAATCGATTTCTTCTTTTGTAAAATCATTTGTATCGATAAAATCTCTTTTCTGCATAATTAACGCTCCTTCGAAATTTTTAATTGATATGTCTTTTACTCGAGTAATATATCTGACATATTTAGAATAAGCGTCTTTCGAGATTTATGAAAGCGGATTTAACACTTTAGAAATCAAAGTCATTTAAAGAAAATTTGTTACATTTTATGTAACAAGTTACACTAACAATCTTAAATTGCTTAAAGACTTAAGGATGCAATTTAACCGATACCATTGTTTTAAAAAACTTCTTCAAATGTTGCCATTTGGTAGCCAACCTTTTTAACCTCATTACTGTTAAAATAAACCAAATTTTCGTTATACTATGTTTCTTTTATAGTAAATATCATTTTTCTCACCTAATAGTTTGTCGTTTCGTGTGTGAAAGCATTCCGTAATTTTTCTAAAACAAAAAAGGAACTTTTGTAACACTTAGTTAATGTTACAAAGACCCTTTTTATTTTAGTCTAGTTCAATTGTAATATTCCGTTATTGCCTTACTATGACCGTATATGCCAATTTTTCAAATGACAATAAGATATTAGTATAACCTTTCCTTTATTCTAATTTCATTGGTTAAATTGAAGCTTCATTTTAAAAGTTGAACAAATTTCTAGTTAACAAACACGTTGCTAATTTTTAGATAAGAGGCATTGGCAAGTAGAAAATAAATTTAAGTCACACTGGCAAATGTAAAAATTTTTAATTGACAGTATTTAGGGCAAAAAATTCTTAAGCCAAATTCTGATTGGTCTTGATATTTGTTCATATTAGCAAAATGATACCTACTTATTTTTGTCTTGTAATACAATCCTTGTATATAACCATGTCGTCAGTACATAGTAGATGAAATACAATACGAAGAAGATCGTAAATGGTGCCCAAATATTTTTGTATGGATTTTGCATGAATAGACCAAACATTTGTAATCCGAACAAGACATGGACTACACCTAAGATTCCTGGTGCTAAGAATAACACACCTACTTCTCTACGGATCGATTGTTTAAGCAATCCGTATAGCGACCATTGAAAGCATTTGTGTATATTCACGAATACGAAAACTTAGCTGGGACAAGGTGAAATTGTTCAACTTTTTCAATGAGGTCTGTTCTGATTTCTTTAGTAATGATAAAAAGAAAATGATCACAACATGTAATAGCAACACCTGCAAAAACTTCTACAGTTTTACCCCATTAAAAAGATAATTGTAATCTTCTACAGGATAAGTCACAGGTCCACCAGAAACTTGTTTGAAATAGATTTCAAAACTGACTTCTGTCTTGACTTCCTGCTCCTCTTTTTTCGCTTTATGAGAAAAAGCATGGAATGCGCTGCATCAGGTATCGAGGCTTAGAAAAAAATCAGGTGCATACGATGCTTGTTTTTGCCGAAATGAGTCTGAAAAAATTGGTCACTTAGCAGTGGGAGCATATGTCTTCATATTTTTTATTATACAAAAATAGACAAAAGTATCAGTCTACACTCTTAGTAAAGAGGAAACTGATACTTTTGTCTACAGTATGATATTTCTTACATCTACTTTTACTCCGGCAGTAGGACTCGAACCTACGACATCATGATTAACAGTCATGCGCTACTACCAACTGAGCTATGCCGGAATAACATCAGCGTGGCGACGTCCTACTCTCACAAGGGGCAACCCCTCACTACAATCGGCGCTAAGAAGCTTAACTTCTGTGTTCGG